>ORJL010422407.1_pt1 | contig 39905 bp, 42 predicted proteins | sample 1779941 | NCBI WGS metagenome assembly ORJL01 (sample SAMEA104232317, study PRJEB22302) | groundwater metagenome | biome: forest; feature: aquifer; material: groundwater | place: USA | collected 2011-08-07 | depth 5.8 m | reverse complement strand
CGTCGAGGTCCGCGCGGACCTCTCTGAAGTTGTAGATCTCACCGTTGAAAACGATCCAGTTGCCCGTCGCGGGGTCACGCATGGGCTGGCGACCACCTTCGGTGAGGTCAATGATAGCTAACCTGGCATGAGCAAACCAGACACCCTGGGTGCTGCCCTCGCCGCTGGGGCACACTTGCTCGATGCCACAGCCGTCGGGGCCGCGGTGGGCCACAGCACACTGCATCTTCGCCGCGTGCTCGCGCTCTATGCTACAGCCGCCGGCTATTCCACACATAAAGAGCCTGTCTCGCCATTTACTCTAGAGTCTTTGACTGTCAGATCCGATCCCATGAGAACCCAGGCTAAGAATCTCCCCACTCCCTGTCTGCATATAGTGAGCAACTCTGATTGAGCCTCGGTTGCCACAACCCTTTCAGCGTGGGTAGCTGCCAAAACGGCGAATTCACCACCTCCAGCACCGATGTCTACAACGACATCGCGTGGATCCATCCTGAACCACTTTCCAAAATAGACCTTATTGCAGTACATCTCCCTGGCCCCACCAAACGATGTCCCTTCGACAGTTATCGGCTTCCCAAACGGACTGAAGACGCATTGACGTCCCCTCATCGCGGGCCAAGGGAGCGACTCGCCATCACTGGTCCGGCCCTTGCGATCAGCTTGCAGAAGTACGCCCAGAATGTCCTCGTATCGGCGATGCGCCAGAGGGATACCATCTCTCTGGTGAATGCTGCAGATGCGCTTAGTGCCCCTCTGATCGCCCTACTGCCCCACTCCAGGCTGTCGTACCGGCCTTCGCTATCCCCATCACGCTGTCAGAGACACTGGCCCCAGTCCCCCGCCGGCTACTGAGCAGCCCATAAGCTATAAAGGTCAATACCCAGAACACCCCCCATGTTCTCAGAAAATCAAGCGTCATGTTGAAGATGCCGCCTTGCTCCTGAAAAGCGACAAGCATACCGATGAGTGGCGCATAGAGTAGCAGTCCCCTCAAGGTAGGGCCATACCTTAACAAAGACAACTGGAAAACCCCTCTGATAAATACACCAAGGAATATCATTCCGGCCAAGACGCCTGTAACACCGAAATTTGCATACAACTCCGTTGGAGGTGTAATCATGGTATCTCTGCGCACCAGTCTGTACTGTAGTATCACCTGGACTTTGGCACCCTGAAGGTCAGGTTTGTTGTGCCAGAGAAATCGTGGTACGAGGCTGGGAAGCGACTTAGTTACGGTCTTCCCATGCATGTAGCCATTGTTGTCTGCAGCCGGTATGACCTCGACGAAAAAGTCCAAAGCGGTCAGACGTGACTTGAGGTCTGTTGCAACTCTAGAAACCGAGTCGGTGTAGGAAACCAGGGTACCAGAAACGGCCATGGGTGCGCTTCGCGCAACAAATACGAGCGGATTATTCTGGTTCGTCCGGGTGGAAGCAGTGGAAACGGTATTGACACGCAGGTTCGCGAGGACCGGCAGAAAGAGCAGGAAGCCGCCTACACCCAGCAATACCCATCGCCACAACCTTAACCTCCCGCTCAAGAGAGCAGTTACGACAATGAGGATACCCAGGTCGATCAGGAACCGCGATCTCCAGTCGGCAAGAAGCCAGAATAGGAATTCACCAAGGATACCTCCTGCAAAGAACAGGCGGTACAACGGTTGGGCGAAGCGAGTGCCCCTGCTAGCCTTTAGGACGTACAGCCCCATAGGGATAATCGCGTATGACAAGAGGTCAGTTACGATCTTTGCAGTGCTTCCCAAGGTAGAGAGAACCCCAGTTTGAAACCCAAGTCTCGCACTGCCCACTCCCAGAGTGGCAAGGTAGATCCGAATAAGCCAGGTGACACCAACGAGCAGAACAAATGTAAATACCACTCTGGGAAGGTTAAGCTTCTCGAGTTGAGCAACCGGAGTGACCTTGCGCCACGGGACAAGATAGTACCCAAGCTGGAACCCGGCCAAGCCCAGACCGGCGTAGAACAGTGCCTTGGGGAAGTCCGCCAGGACACCAGCCCGGTCAAGCGGCACACTGCCTGAGGCCTGGAAGATGGAGCCAAAGGTGAACAGGAAAGCATAACTCAGAGAGAGAACGGTGACTGGGGAAACCAGGTCATAGATGTTTCCATGGAACTCAACGGCCAGAGGCAGCATGCCGAGGAATGCAACAACCCCAAAAGCAAGAGCAAAGGCTAGCGGGTTCATCGGCGATCCAGCCGTCGCCCAAAAGGCCATCGCGGCTGCAAATGCCGAGACCAGGCACGCAACAGCAACTACGGGGACCTTGACCCTAGTTGCTGACCTAAACGTTTGAGCGGAATTCGTCAAGGCCTCTGTCATCCGGAGGACGCCGCCGCGACCTTTGGCTGGTTCGGGCCACTCGCGCCAAGTAACTGCGCGCGCGCTTTGGTTGCCAGGTGGAAACGTTCAACCACGGAAAGGTATCGGCTCCGCAAGCTTCTCTGTTCCTCCGTGCTCCGCCTGTAGATTTTGACTAAACTGTCCGCAAGAACTGCGGGGTCGAGGCTGTCACAAACAAAATCGATCTGCTGCTGACGGAAATACCTGGCTACTGCTGAGTTAGCTGGTGCATGCACCACGATGGGGGGACCAGCCATCAGGTATTCACGGGACCTGCCGGGGAAGGACAGCTCGAAGAAGTCCCTGAACCCGCTGTCGAAAACGCAAGCCAGAAACAAGCAATCGCACTCTGACTCCAGTTGAATTACCTGGCGAGATGACTCTAGCCAGCCGAGGTGTTCGATCTGCTCTGCCGTGAACCCAAGTCTGTAGAATGTCTCTAAAGGCTCTCTACCGCATACGACAACTTTGCACCGGGTACCTGTCATCGAGGCAAAATGCTCGACAGCTTTGGCCAGCGACCTCAGGCTGCTGTGGTAGTGGGCCGCAAGGGTGCCTCCAAGGAAGATCCGAAACTGCCCGTCAGGCGACCTCCGTTCAAGTGGGCGTGACCTGAACTCTTCGAAGGCATCGTCCCGTATCGGCGGAGGAAGGACGCCAAATGTCAGCCCGAAGTCTCCCTCAAAGCGGTCCCGGAAGGGCTCGGATATCACAAAACGTTTTTGACAAAGTTGCAGGAGTTCCCGTAGTTTGGAGCTTGCCAGAAGACGAAGCACAGGGTTTCTGGAAGCTCTGATCGCGGGCCTTGGGTCATCGAGGAGGTAAATGGCGGCCTCCAGGCCTGTGGACCGTCGAAGGAAGCTTGCGGAATAGACTATCAAGTCTGGCCCAGGCCCGAATATCAGGGCTTTCTTGATGCCCAACTCCTGTACTCTGTGAGCGAGGGCGGCTGGGGAGGGACGGACCAAAAGATGGTTCAGATAAGCCAACCGCCCCAAGCGCCAAATGCCGCTGGTCATGTGGGTGTGGAGGTCGACCTCATAGGTTTCCCTGTTCTTGGTCATCAGAAGGGGAGTCTTAGGCTGACCAGTCGACCGGGCATAGGCTATGACGTCCTGTAGGTCGTCGGACCCGTCGAAGAGGTTGAAGACCGTCGAGCCCGTGCCAGTGCCATCGACGGGGGGGCCGTCGGTTATGATTAGGAAACCGCTGTTCAATTTCTCTGGAAGATCGCCCATCTGCGACCAAGTCTCTCCACGTTTCTATCGAAAGTCTCTTTGAGAGGGGTGACCGGAGCAGTCTCCGAAATCGCCCGCGCCTCTCTTTTGAGTTGGATGAACTCAATGATATGCTTCAATGCAGCCTTCTGGTGCTCTTCTACGTAGTTAGCAAGAACAAATTCCTGCCCTAGCTTTCCTATTCGATCGCCCAAAGAGTGGTTCTCTATGAGGAGAGAGAGGGCCGAATACCTGTCTCTGTCGGAGTAGACACGAACCCCGGTACCCTCGGGGGATGCGTACTTGTACACCATGTCATTGCCCGAAATCACCGGCCTGGCCATGGCATGTGCGTCGAGCACCGAGCCTGGTCCTGCCTCGCCCCCGAGGCTCACCACGACAGCCCTCGCCTGGCTTATCACTTGCGCGAGATGTCGAAGGGGCAGGTTGGCGACACTCACCCGCTTCAGAGGAAGGTCGATGTTCCTAAGCACATGCGCTGGTAACCCCCGATCGTCGAGCCCATAGCTAGGACCGCAAAGCACCCACTCGTAGTCCTGGTGCTCATCGAGGATGGTCTTCATCGTCAGCGCCCACTGCCTTAGGCCTTGCTTGCTCCATGATCCGACCCAGACGATCTTGTTGCCGACGGGACCCCTCGGGATGTCCTTATATATCCATTCCCAGGGGACTACGTTTGGCAGCATGACAAACTTGTGCCTGAGCTTTGGATACCGGGTGCAGTACTCCGCAAAGTGCCCATGCCCGACGAATCCAAAGAGGTCAATGTACTTTGCAAGAGAAAGCGGAGAGTCTTTACCCTGATGCGCCCGGTCTATATTCTGGCCGACATGAACAATTGGCACAGTGGGAAAGTGTGCCCTGAGAAATGGGACCGCTTCGAAGCCCCCCTCGGTGAAAATGGCGTCGAGGGCGCCGAGCCGCCCGGCTTCTATCACCCTCTCCTGCTCGGCCTGGTTCCTCGCACCCACGAACCCTACGCCCTCCTCCTTCAAATCAGTGGGGGAGACCCCCAGTACCTGGACACGATGTCCCAGCAGCACAAGGTTCTTGGCATGCCAGAGGAGTTGACTCTCTGTACCACCGATTCCCCTGGTTTCAAGCGTGGAGAACGTTGCTGGAGGGTCGTAGAGCGGAGTCCAATGTCGCCACAGCAGGATGTTCAAGACGCCACCGAGCCAGCGAGTGTTGGGCCAGCCAGCGCAAGGACCTGCGTCAGCCTATCTGTGTAGGCATTGCCTCCGGTAGTGACTCGCCGGTAACCCGCCTCGGCGATTCTCTGCCGTTCGGTCTCATGGCTGAGATAGTACCGTACCTTCTCCACCAGCTCTTCGGCCGAGTTGAAATAGGCAGCCTCGACAGCTTCCTTAAAAAGGTCCAAGTGCTCTTTAGTACGTTCCGCTAGCATGAATGCCCCACATGCAGGCACCTCGAACGAACGCATAACATGACCATCGCGGTTAGCCCGGCGGACCAAGTTGACTACGATCCTGGCGCCGCCGAGGGCGAGCCGGTAATCGCGACCCATGGCAAAGCCCCGGTGATAGGGACGCAATTTGTGGTGCCGTCCCCAGTAGCCGCCGTACAGGTGCAACCGGAGGTCTGGCATGCGCTGGACTAATGCTTCGAAGTAGGGGACGCGGTCTGCGTCGCAGCCACCGATGAAAACGACATCAGAACCGAAGCGCACCTTCTCGTCCTGACTCGAAGGCTGCTCCGGGAAGTGTGCGGACGGTTTGTACCCAAATGGCACAAAGGCCACTCGCTTGCACCCTTTCTTTCTTACGTCCTCCATGACGGCCGTCTTGGTACAAGTGTAGATATCGTACCCTGGTATCGACTCTACCAGGCCCCGTGAGTTGGAGGCACGGTTGAACGGGTCGTCGGTTGCATAGTTGATCAGAGTAGCCGAGGTTTGCAGTTTGATAGTCCTAAGGGTATTTCGCGAAACACAGGCCCCCTTTACAACGAAGACTACGTCGGGCCGGAAGGAGCGAGCTGATTCAAGGAGGGACTGGTTGTATGCCCAGTAGGCGAGTGGCCGGCGGCCCAACAATCGATACACGATCTTGTGGACCAGAGGCCACCTTCCCGGTTTGAGGAATCTTGCCTCATCGAAAAACTCATAGTCGTAGCCATGCTCTCCTGCAAGCTGTTGTACTGCTTCCAGGAAAAGGGGGCTGGTTGGGTAGTACTGGGTCGTGTCAACAAGAAGAATGCGCATAACAACGATTTAAGGCCGGATGCAGCCTGTCAGACAACGCTGGGCTGCTTCATTGCTCCATGTGTGCCGTACTCGAGGGCCTTCAATATGCCCTCCACGCACCTTTGGTGGTCCCAGGAGGAGATTATCTGTATCGAACGCTGCCCCATGCTACGCCTCATAGCGCCATCCGACACCAACTGGCGAAGATGATCCGCAAGCGCGGTGATATCTCCGACAGGGTACACGAAGCCGTTCTCGCCATGCCGAAGCAGGTCTTGGGCGGCGGCGACGCCCTCGGTGGTGACTACGGGGAGACTGAAACACATAGCCTCGTTGACCACCAGCCCCCAAGTCTCGTAAGAAGAGGGCAACACAAAAATATCGGCTAAGGCATAAAATCGCGGAAGTTCGGTCTGGTTCTTGAAGCCCTGGAAATAGACGTTTCTTATCGCCCTGTCACGAACGTATGCCTCCAGAACAGGCCTTTGTTCGCCATCACCTACCAGCACAAGGACGGCCTTGTCTTGGACGGACTCAAAAGCCTTCAGGCAGTCCATCGGGCGCTTCCTTAGTGTCATTTTTGAGGCGTATAGGATCACAGGCAAGCCGGGCGGGATACCTGCTTCGTCCTTGAGTTTTTCCTCTTGGCCTTTCAATTCGTTTGCACGAGCCCGGAAGAAATCGTTGTCAACTGAATAGGGGGCAAGGAACACACGCTCGTCTGCCACACCGTGCGATCTGTAGAACTCCTGACTCTGAGTTCCGATCGCCAGGAACGCCTTGATCCGCTGAAACAGTCTTGCGAGTAAGAATCGCTTCACAGTTGACCGCAAAGTGCGGCCGGCCCTTGAATGGCGGGTCTCGCCGAGAAACAAGACAGGCAAGCCCAAAATCGCTGCCCCAGCGAAGATGAGCCAATTGGTTGCAAGTCCGTACCCAAAGACCAAACAGGCATCATAGTGTCCCCGGCGCAATTCATTTAGAATCCCCGGGTTGAGCACACGCCAGAAGCCCCAGCGTGACTGGAACGGAGAGCGGTTCTTTAGGAACGAATATCTATAACCTTCCAGCAGCGGGATATCCCACTTGAGAGCAACCCCGAATCCGGGGTCCCGCTGCTCCCTCACGCCAAAGTCGGAACAGAAATAGACAGCCAGGTCAATATCGGGGTGCTTGGCAACCTTTCGAAAGAGTGGAGCCTGGTACTGGATCGGGTGAGAAGCAACCACGGCGAGTTTGAATCTCTTCCCTGCTGAGGCTGTCATGATTGGCTTGGCTATTGAGCCCGTCCCACTTTCCACTCCTACTAGGTCGGCTGCGCTAAGCGGTCGGTCTTGCCCCTCTGCAGACCAAGACGTACCATCTCCTCCACACGCTCGCAGTATTTGTCGAACCCAAAATGTTCTTGCACGGTCCTAGTAAGATATTCTGGATTCAGTAAGTCTGGCGGTGCGCACCCCTTGAGCACCTTCACAACGGCGCCCGCGATCTGGTCCACGCTGTCAGGATCGACGAGGATGCCGAGCTTACCGTCAAGAAGTGCGTCGCGCGAGCCATCGGAGCCGCCCGCTATGACAGGTTTCCCGCAGGCGAGGGCCTCCAGGAACACGATCCCGAGGCCTTCCTTTTTGCTAGGCATGACAAAGAGGTCACAGAGGTTGTAGTAGTCACGCAGTTCCCTATTGGGCACGTAGCCTGCAAAAATAACCTTGTCAACGACTCCCTGCGCCTCAGCATGGCCCTTGATTCTTGGGAGATCGTCTCCAGAACCGACAAGGAGGTACCTGACATTCGGGAGTTCTCTGCTGACCTTAGCCAGCGCCTCGATGACGCGATCATAGCCCTTGTATCCTTCGGACTTGGCCAGTCGCGCTACGGTCATCAGGACTTGTTTCCCTTCGAGGCTGTACTTCTCCACCAGGTGCGCTGGCTTAGGGCCAGGGCGAAAAGAAGCTCGGACTGAATGGGGCTTAATAACTACTTTGTCTTCGGCAATGTCGAGTTGCTCCAGGAGTCGGTTCCTAGTGTACCTGCTAAGCGCTGCTATGAGGGCAGCCCTTTCCAGCCCCATCCGCCTGGATCGGCTCTTGATATCCCAGACCTCCACGCCATAAGTAAGGACTACGTAAGGAACCTTGAAGAACGACTTCATAGTGCAGCAGATCGGGCTATGGTTAGCATGACCACAAATCACGAGGTCCGGCCGGTAAGTGGCGATGGCAGTGGCTGCACTGAAGAAGAACCTTGCTTTTCTAATGCTCCCAACGGTGCTGCCACAATAGGTAAACTTGAAGTGTCCGTCGTATTGCGGTTCTCTTCGCCCAGCACGATCGTTTGCAATGACTACGGGGTATGGTTCCGCGTCCGCCTTAAGCTTGCCGATCGCAGTCAAAAGGTCCTGGCCGATGATGGGGATGCCCCCTTCGGAGCTAAACACTTCAGGCAGAAGCAGAAGGATTTTGCAGTTCCTAGGTAGCAACGGACATACCCTCTACGAAAGACAAAATCCACCTCACCTGTAAGAACGTTCTGGGACGCGAGATAGGAGTCAAACGACCTTAGCGAGCAGTTCCTTGTTCTCTTGGACCCAGGTGACCAACCGCGTCACGCCCTCGCTGACAGCGACACGGGGTCGCCAGCCCAGTTCTTTTGCGGCCTTTGACACATCGCAAACAAAAACGCGCTGGTCACCAGGACGCCATTCACCGAAGGAATAGGCCACCTTCTTCTCCAGTAGCCCCTCTAATAACCCGACGAGCTCCAACAAAGAAAGGGTGTTCTCCGGCCCCCCGCCAACGTTGAAGTTGTGCCCACTGACCTCTTCTATACGCTCTACGGCTTTCAGATAGCAGTCGACAAGGTCCTCCACAAAGAGGACATCGCGGACCTGCTTACCATCGCCATATATAGTGATCGGTTTGCCCCGGACGGCACATATGGCGAGCCACGCCACCCACCCCTGGTCCTCGATACCGAACTGGTGCGGACCGTAGATGCACGACTGGCGGAAGCTCACTGTACGGATACCATAAATACGGGCATAGTCTCGAACGTACTGGTCGGCGGAGCCCTTTGAACAACCGTATGGAGAATGGAAATCGAGGGGCCGGCTCTCGGGGACGCCCTTGCGATAAGAAGCGTACTCGTACCGGCCATTCCGCTCCACCACAGACAGATCGTCCATAGCCCCGTAGACCTTGTTTGTAGATGCATTCAGAAGAACCGCCTCGGGAAGGAACTGCCTTACCGATTCGCACACGTTGAAAGTACCGAGGGCGTTTATTTCAAAGTCTTCCCTCGGATTGACAACCGATGTGGTCACGGCGACCTGCGCCGCCAGGTGGAGTACCACGTCGATGTCCTTATGTGCCTGGCATGCCTGCTTCAGGGCGTCAAAATTGCGCACGTCGGCATTGACGAAGGCAATGTCGCCCTGGTGTCGAAGCCATTCCAGATTCGGGGCGGCGCCCCTACGGGACAGGTTATCGAGAAGGACAACACGATGCTCCTCGGCCAGCAAACGCCTCGCAGCATTCGTGCCAATAAACCCGGCGCCGCCTGTTATGAGCCATTTCATCGGCTTATTCCCTTATCGTCTCGATCCGTGATCGACATCGCTTTTTTCCCTACAGCAACTAGGTTTTGAGTGAGTACATGGCCCCTTGGGCTTCCAGTTTCAACTGCAAGGTAGAACTGGAGGCTAGTTCTGATTCCCTTCCAAATCAAAAAACGGACAAAGCTCATCGGTCCGTGAATCACAGGCTCAACGGGGTAGATGCGGACTTGTTCGAACCCACTTGCAGAGAGCACCTGTAGTACACTTTCAGGCGTAAAGGCTAAGGTATGAGAAAAGTCCGAATAGCGATACCTGCCTGCAAAAGGACCATCGCCGTTGGGCGACTGGACTATTAGTACCCCTCCCGGCCTGAGAGCAAGGTGAATGCTGTCCAAGAGTGGCAAGATATGCTCTTTAGGAAAGTGTTCAACGACATCCAACGCGACGATGACGTCGAACGCGGCCGGATGTTTGGGTAGGAACTCCATTAACTCCGCACATTGCACGTTCTGGACACCGAGACTTCGCGCCAACTCCAACTGCTCTGAACTGACGTCGATACCGGTTGCCTGAGTGTAACCTTCCCGGGCAAGGAAAAGGAGGAAGCCCCCATAGCCGCAGCCGATGTCGAGGATCTGAGCGGCGCGATCTTTTGGCAGAAAACGCCCGAATCGGGCTTTCAGGACAGGCAATTGTCGCTCAACGGCTGCAAGGGATACGTCGCGGGTGAGAGCATAATGGGAGGCGTACTGCTTGTATATTCTCTGGCGGTAGTCCATTGTCAGTTCGAGGAGACTCTTTGACGTTGCCCTTGCCAGGCCCAGTGCCTCACCGGCTCGGCCCAACTCCCAGGGCGACATAGTCGGCGACGTCTGCAAATTTCGCTGGGTCCAGCATGCGCCAGCAGTCCAACAGTGTGGGACGGGAGCCTTCCCGAGCGAGGTCTTTGGGCTGCAGTCCTTTGAATTCATCCCACGGTGTAACTAGCACAAGCGCATCTGCCTCTTTCGCGCAGTCCGTTACCGAGCTGGCAAACCGCACCGAGCCCTTCAACACTCGCCTGGCAGACTCCATTGCCATCGGGTCGTAGACGACCACCGGCACACCGTCAGATGATAGTTGCCGTGCAAGCTCGACGCCTTGCGATTCTTCAGTAACATCGGTTTGAGTCTTGTAGGCCAGCCCCAGAATTCCAACTTTGCCTCCCGGGGGAAGCGTGGCTTTCACGAGTTTAACTATCCTGGTAACCTGGGCTCGGTTAAGGGCATCGGTACTTTCCGCAATGGTAGCTGGCACACCGAGTTGACGGCCGAGACAGGAAAGAGCCAGATTGTCCCTCGGAAAACAGGGACCGCCGTAGCCCACGGCGCCTCTTAGGTACTTTGCCCCGATGCGAGTGTCGAGACCGAGAGCGGAAGTCACTACATCGACATTGGCACCGGGAAGCCTCTCGCACATAGAGGAAAGCATGTTCGCAAATGTGATCTTCGTTGTGACGTAGGTGTTGACAGCAATCTTGGCAAGCTCGGCGTTGACGTAGTTCATCCGGACGATTGGGGCATTGTTCGTGACGAACCGCCGGTTAAAAGCCTCGAGCATCTGGCCAGATGTCGGATCAGATTCGCCGACTAGTACCAAATCAGGGCTCATGAGGTCTCTGATAACGCTGCCGAGCGCGATGAATCTCGGGCTGTAGCACAGGCCAAAATCAACACCGCAGCGTTTTCCAGAGGACCTCTCCAGTGTGGGTTCAATGTCGCTCCCGGTCGTGCCTGGCAGGACGGTGCTGGCTAACACTACGAGGTGAAAACCAGACTTGTTGCGAAGGGCATGGCCAATCTTGGTGCAGGCTTCCACGGCGTACTTGGAGGAGAAACCGCCATCTTCCCTGCTCGGGGTTGGGACTATGATAAACGTGATGTCGGAATTGGAAACCGCCTCAGCGTAGTCCAGTGTGGCGGAAATCCGTTCTCCGTGGGCGGTGATCATCTCCTGCAGCCCTGGCTCCACCACAGGGGCTCTGTGCTGGTTGATCAGCCGGACCTTTTCAGCATCCAGGTCGACCCCGATGGCACGGAACCCCCGCGAGGCAAAGGAAGCCACCATGGGAGAGCCCACTTTGCCCAGCCCGACAACGGACACGTTCTTGACGGTCATTGACTCAGCTGCTGTCGCCTTCAATTATCTGCCCCTCCTTGGATACGCGGGAAGTGCCTAATCCGGGACTCGAGCGGTGACACACAAATGCCACCCGAAACGACGTTCAAACCAATGGAACAGCCATCCAGGCATCCACCGGAAGTACCAGACCTTACGGTAGCGGTATTGAACGTAGTCGCTGATTTTGTAGGGGAAGATGTGGTCAACCCGCGCGCCTAGGATATCGAACCCAGCCAGGAGCCGGCGGGCTTGACCCGGCGAGTATGCATATGTGACAGGACAACCCTCTTTTGCTTCTGAATACTTTGCCACGAGCTTGCTCAGGTTCCAGAAAGCTCCTCGGCCATTTGCCACAAGGATCCAGAAGACCTTCCAGGAGTATCGATTGTATACCATAATCTTGACTGTGCTGCCAGGCCCGACATAGTTCTTGATCTGCTGCACGACTCGGTCTGGGTGCGGAGTATGGTGTATCACTCCAAAGCTGTAGACCAAGTCATATTTCTCAACCGGCACAACGCTGGAAAGCTGCTCTGCATCAGCACAATAGAACTTCACGTCCAGCCCGTACAAGGCGGCGCGCTTCTTGGCAAGGGCCAGCGACTGCTCAGACAGATCTACTGCCGTGACACGGGCTCCCGCCTTGGCGAAGCTGATAGTGTCGGTGCCAATACCACAGCCAATTTCGAGAACACGCTTGCCACGCCATTTGTCGAACTCGGCAAATCCCGGAATATGGGGCTCAACAAAGTACTTGCGGGCCTCCACCTCCTGGAAATACTGAAGAGTCCCCACTTCGCTGGGTGAATGCCTGATGTTGCATGGACGGGAATCCCAGAACTTCTTCACTGCCTCCACCGGAACTTCGAACAGACTAGTCAATCATTCACCTCACAATAAGCCATCCCGTGAGTCCTGACGTTCAATGTTCTATTACCCATACCTGCCGAGCCATGTTGTAGACGACAAGGTCTTTGGATAGCCTCAGGCCGTGTCGCTCGAGCCGCCGGACTACTCTGACGGGGATTAGGCGGCTGAGCCATCTGTGTGGGAGTCGCTTTTGCACATTGTCAACTACCGAGAGACAATACTCCATTCCCAGGGTCTTGAGGCGCTGAGCGGGTTGGTGCCTGTAGATACCCAGGACTGTTGGGACAAGATAGAGCTTGCTGTAGGAGGCAAAACGAGCCCACAACTCGAAGTCCACCATAGCGTCGATGCTCTCGTCGACACTGCCGCCCGCTTTCTGCCACAGCGCTCGGGACCAGAAAGTCCCTTCCTGCTGCACCCAACCGAACTTCCTGCCTTCGTACATTCCGAGCTTCAGGAGCGTCTGGTTGTACCCTTTTGGGGTTCCAACCCCAATTACCTTCCCGTCCTCCAGCATGCCGGACGGTAGTCCCGTCAGCCATTCGACGTGGGAGTCCAACTGGGCAAATATCTCTCCCACAACGCGAAGGCTCCAGGGGCTGAGCATGTCATCGCTGTTGATCCAGCCCATGACGTCACCGGTAGCCCTGGCGAAACCCTTGTTGAGCGCCTTGATTTGCCCACCGTCTGGCTCACTCACCCAATAGGCGAGCCTGTCGGCATACTTACGAATTATTTCAACGCTCCCATCCGTTGAGCCGCCATCGATAACGATGTATTCTAGGTTGGGGTAGCCTTGGTCCAGCACTGAACGCATCGTGTGCTCCAGGAACTTGCCCTGGTTAAAGGAAGGCGTTACAACAGAGATGCGAGGGAGCGACGTGCTAGTCACCACGTCCCCGCGAACCCGCATCGTGGCGACCTACCAGCACTCCTTCTTTCTCAATGCGACTCTCCCACTTGGCGTGGAGGGTTGTCCACACAGACAAGAATATCAGCTTAACGTCCAGCCATAGACTCATTCTGGAAATGTAGTCGAGGTCGGCTGCCAACTTGGCAGCGTTGTCATCTCGCCTGGTGTAGACCTGGGCCAGGCCCGTGAGCCCAGGACGAACTCGGACTCGTTGGGCGAATAGAGGCTCCTGGTCCACCAGCGCGTTGTACTCGGCTTCGGCCAGTGCTCTGGGACCGACGAAGCTCATATCTCCCCTGGCTATGTTGATCACTTGCGGCAGCTCGTCCAAGGCCGTGGCCCTGATGAGCTTTCCGAACCTCGTCAGGCGGGGGTCGTTGTTTGTAGTCACAGGGCCACCGATCCTGTCAGCATCCCTCACCATAGTGCGAAATTTGAAGGCCCTGAAAACACGCCCGGCTTTTCCGACGCGGCGCTGGGTGTAGAGAATAGGCCCGCGGTCCTCGATCCAAATACCGAAGGGTATCAGCGTCCACAGGAGCAGCCAGAGAGGGAGCAGAAGAAGATGGGCCGAGGTGACAACCAGGAGGTCGAACGGCCGTTTGTACGCAGGCTCACGGCCCGCCACCTGAGGGGCAACTGCAGTCCCAGCAGCATCAAGGGAGAGCCGTTGCCCGTGCGCCGGCCTGTATTGCATTGGCATCTAGTATTCCGCCCGTCTTTGTGTTCGCCCATGAACGATTCTCAGTTTCTTGAGGAGATACAGGGAAGAGTGGTAACCACCCCGTCCGAGGCCTGACTGCAGTACAGTAGCCGCCATGAATCTGATAAGGCCGTGCTTCGAAGGGTTCAGCCACAGGCCTTTCAGTCCATAACGCCACGCCATCCTGGTGGCCCCGACATCCCCCGCAACCCAAGCAGCCCACAGGAAAAGTCCCGAATGCGCTCTTCTGCGCAAATCCCGGATGGTCCCTGGGGTTTGGGGATCGTCCAGAACTCGATCCATCACCTGTCTCTTTGCGGATATGAACTTCTCTACCATATCCCCACGGCGACCCTCTGAGTTGTCGTGCCACCGGTACTCTGCCACAAATTCTGCAACATGCTTCATGGGAAATTTCAGACCCAGGCGCAACCACATTTCATAGTCAGGGCACGTGTCGAGGGCCGGGTCCGCCCCGAGCCCGACTTCTTCAAGACACGTGCGGCGAATGAACGCCGCTTGGGCCGGTGGTACATCCTCACAGCAGAACAACCGCTCGAAACTGTACGGCTCCGGGCCATAGGACACACCTATGGCCGCTCCGGTCTCATCGACGATTCTCAGGTCGCCATAGACGACCGCCGCTTCGGGATACTTTCCCATGTTCTCTACACCCCAGGAGATCGAGTGCGGAAGCAGCATGTCGTCGGCATTGAGTACCAGGATAAAATCCCCTTTGCACTTCTTCAGAGCCTTGTCCAATCCATCAGCCTGGCCTCGGTCGTGCTCGGACACCCAGTTCACTCGCTGGCCATACTGACGTAGTATCTCAACTGTACCGTCCGTGGACGCCCCGTCCTGGACTATATGCTCAACCCTGGGATAATCCTGGGCCAATACGCTCTCAACACAGTACCTTACAAACTTGGCGCTGTTGTAGCAGGGAGTGACTATTGAGACAAGGGCGGGGGTAGACATTACCGCTTCACAGTCCTCTGCGCACTATCTTCATGATCTTAAGCAACCCCCATGCCGGTTTGACCGACCCGTAGTAGCAGATCCTCCCTAACCTGTGTTGCGACACCGCTGCACCGAAGAACCTCCCACCAGCGTAGGCCGACGGACGTTGGCGTAGGCCTCTCCAGGCATAGCTCCAGGCAGCCCTTTTCGCTCCGATGCTGCTGGCTGTCATTGCGGCCCACATATCCAGGCCTGAGTAGGCCCTTTGTCGTAGAGACCGCACAGCCGTTGGGGTGTCCGGCGCATCAAGGACACGGTCGATGACCAAGCGCCTTGCGGCAACCAACTTCTCTACCATGTCTGCACGACGACTCCCCGAGTTGGTGTGCCAACGGTATTTCGCAACGAACCCGGAGACATGCTGCATTGGGAATCGCAGGCCAAGACGCACCCACATCTCAAAATCAGGGGCTGTGGGGAGCGTTGGGTCAGCACCTAGGCCCACCCGCTCCAGGCAGGCTCGCCGGATGAAGGCCGCCTGCGCCGGCGGCACTTCTTCGCAACAGAAAAGCCGCTCGAACGCGTAGGGTTCTGGGCCGTGAGAGACGCCGATGATCTCTTCATCTTCATTGATGATGTATTCGTCGCCGTAGACAACCGCCGCTTCTGGGTACTTTCCCATGTTCTCCACCGCCCAGGAAGCCGCATTGGGCAAGAGCAGGTCATCGGCATTGAGCACGAGGATGATATCACCCCTACTCCGTTTGAGCGCTCGGTCGAGGCCTTCAGGTTGGCCACAGTCCGGCTCGGACGCCCAGTCCACGCGGCCGCCGTACTTGCTTAGGATGTCCACGGTGCCGTCAGTGGAGGCCCCATCTTGGACTATGTGCTCAACCTTGGGGTACTCCTGGGCAAACACGCTCTCGATGCAGCGCTTAATGAACTTCGCGCTGTTATAGGACGGGGTCACAATGGAGACAACGGGTTGATTTGACATTATGCTTTGACCAGCCGTCACATCTCAAGCCTGCCCGCTGGCGGCAGCGATGACTGACTCTGGTAGGGAGTATGACGCCAGTCCCCAGTCATCGCCATTCCATGCAAACGACCTGGCTCCATTCACGATGTCGTGGATAAGACTGTCGTAGGTTCGAATCCCTTGAGGCGTGGTCATATCAATGTACGGGACGCCTTTTGCCGTCATCTCGCTCTTGGGCGGGCTGATTCGCCGGGCCAGCGACGCAAGTCTCGGGGCAAGCTGTCGCGGAAATGTCCAACGCCAACATAGCTGCTCTACCGTGCTCTGCTTTGGCTTCCAGACCGAGTCATGGTCCATATGATAGATTCTCATGGAGTCTTGCAAGACCTCTTCCCTCGCTCCAGCCGCATACGCCATATAGCACAATATGCTGTCAAAGTGAACACCGATAAGCTCACGTTCTTCCGGAAACCCGTGCACCTTGAACCAAAGGTCCCTGGACAACATCGCGAAGTCCCCTGAGGCATTAGTGAAGAGCCGCGGGTATCCCTCCGCCACTCGGGAACCTGCCCGTCCGTAGACCTGAACCACGTTCTCTTCACAATACGCAAGGCGTCGGCAATGCGGGGCAATATTTGCGACATTTCCACGAACATCCCATCGCTCCACGCGGTACATCCGCTCGCTGTCAAGCTGCTTTGAAGCAAGGAACTGTACAAGCGCGTCCGAGAACAGAATGTCGGTTGCGGTGGGAAGAACAAACTTACCACGTGCCCGCCTGATGCCCACATTCCGGGCTGCGTGCACCAAGAACGGCCATTTCCTGGACAGCCCAAACTGCTTGTCGACGACATCGGGCGGCACTTCGATTATTCGAATGGAGCAGAATTGCAGCTTGCTGGGCCACGTCAGGGTTTCCCTCAAGGGCTGCATTCCGGGCGGGGTGTTCCAGTCTACTAGCACCAGTTCCAAGGGTAGTTTGTAGCGCTCTGCCTGTTCGAGCAAACTGCTTACGCACACCTGGAAGCGCTGTTGTGTTCCCTTGACGTACTCGTCGTTACGGGCGGCTATCACAACGGTGAGGTACGGAAGGATCATGGTCAACCCTGGCTCCTTAAGGTATCCACTCGACGAAAGTCCTCAAAACTCGCGAAAGTATCGCCAAGCGTACCTGTTCCCTGGCAACCAGTTGCGATACTCCAGCGAGATCTGTGTCGGCAGACCTCTCGATCACGTAGTCAGGAAATTGCAGTGCGCCAAAGCCGTGCTCGTACATGGAAAGCGTTTCGGCCCAGAACAGCAGTTCGCGAAGAGAAGTGGTATGTTCACACAGGTAGCTGAAATTGCTCCTCAGCGCACTCGCGAGCAGGTAGCAGGCTGAGACGCTATCGATGATTGTAATGTTCTTATCCGGAACTCCCTTCGCACGCAGGACTTCAAGCGGGAGTCCAGAAGGATGGGCACTCACAATGTAGCTGAATGCCGGATCCGTGACTTCAGCAGGTTCGCACGCCTGCAAACCTTGGCCTTCCTTGAGGCAACCTTGCAGGAGGAACACGAAGCGATCGTCGCCCACAATGCGCGCACCATTGTGGGAAGAATCTCTTATTCGGGCTATGTTGCGGGCGAGACTTGTGAGGGTGTCATAACAAGCCCTTGCATCTACAGAAGCCTTGTCAGGCTTGTCCATTGTACCGTAAAGCAACTTGAACTGGTGGGTTGGGCTGCGCAGCGTCCCTGCTTGCAGCAGGCTATCAACGCAGGTTTTTACTCCAAGATGGACCAACCCGCCGCGCTCGACGGGGTCATAGTCGTGGAACGCCACGAGTCCGCCGGGCCTGACGAACGGTGCCCAAGCGTTAAAGTCGTTGGCAACATCCTCCAGCTTGTGGCTGCCATCGATGAACAGCAAGTCTATCGAACGGCCTGTCGACTGTCGCCAAGACCGAGCACACTCTAGAGAGGCTTGGGAGAACATCGTTACACCGGTGTCCCTGAGGTGCTCGAATGCCTTGGGGGAGGGCGCAACGTCAACGGTGTATATCTTTACTCCATTGCCTTGCGTGCTGCGATGCATGAGCAGCGCCGTGCCACCTTCTGCCGTGCCAATCTCGACGATCGTGCCATTTCTCGGTACAGAGCCGGCGAGCGTTGACAATATTGCTTGCTCGCCCTTCCACAACTGAGTAAAACGCACATATTCCTGCGTACTAGCTTTCAATTGGTCCCTCGCATTTAGGTGTCAACTTCCTGGTTCAGGCGGGCGCGCTTCTGCCGACGTAGAACAAGTTCCGGTCATAGATCTTTCTGATCTTGGACAACTCGGTTTCTGCCAAGGGCCTGAGTGCGGATGCAGCTGTGTTGTCCCGCACCTCGCCTGGGGTAAGCATGCCAGGGATGACAGTTGAGACGGCACTTTCCGACAAACAGAACTGCAAGGCCAACTGGGAGAGTGTCTTCTGCTTTCCTTCGATCAATGGTTGAAATAGCCTGGGTGCTTCCGCCCACCGGCGCAATTGGGCCCTTGGCCAGTTTGCACGGTGGTCTCCAACTTTGAAGTCCTCAGACCCGGTAAGTCTACCTGACAGGAAGCCGAAACACAGTGGCGTTCTGACTATGACACCAACATCGTTACGTCTGCAAAGGTCCAAGAGCCCTGAGTCGGCAGCGCGCTGATCAATCAGGTTAAAGTTCACCTGGATTACCTTGCATCGATACTGCTCAATGACCACTTTCGCATCGCTTGGCGAGCGAGCCGAGACCCCCCACGCTCGGATTTTGCCTTCCTGACGTAATGATTCCATCGTAGAGATTACTTCATCCCAGTTAGACAGTTCCATAGGGGGGCTATGGAGCTGATAAAGGTCTATGTACTCCGTGCTCAACCGTCGAAGGCTCGTGTCCACACCCGCTCTAATGTGCTGGGCCGAAAAGTCCTGCGGCATTTCAAAACCAGTGTGGGGCAATGTCCCAACCTTCGATGCGATCACTACCTCTCCTCGGCAATCCCCGAACACTCTGCCCAGAATCTCTTCGCTATGCCCGTTGCCATAGAGGTCCGAGGTGTCATAAAAGGTGATACCGAGGTCTAAGGCCAACCGCAGTGCTTCTTGAGACACACGGTCATCCACCAGCCCATAGGAGTTTCCACCCAGCCCCCACGTGCCAAATCCAATCTCGGACACCTTGATGCCAGTGCTACCGAGATTTCTGTATTTCATAACCCTCGAGGCGACTCCAATGTGACTGGCAGGTCTGATCCTGCTCCTATAAAGATTTCGCCGACGATCTTATCTTGCTGGCGGTGCGAAGCGAGGCCGGATTGTGCTCAAGCGTTTCCAAATACCACCGGATTGTGTTCTCAAGTGCAACGCGGAATGGCGTGTACCGGAACCCGGAAAGTCGCAGGAAACGGGAGTTGTCTGTGCTCTTGCGAAGCTGTCCACTGGGTTTACTGAGATCGAATGTAACTCGGTCCCTTGCCACAGCTAAAATATCCGCGATCATATACGCGATTTCTCGTACAGAGTGCTCCTCAGTTGTGCCGATATGTAGGATCTGCGAGTCATCGTAATTCTCAAGACACCACATGTATGCCCGGGCAAGGTCCTTAGAGTATGTGACCTCCCGAAGAGGCGACCCGTCTCCCCATATCGCAATTTGAGTATCGTCATTCCTATGTTCACAGAAGCGCCTGATGAGGGCGCTAGTCATGTTCGCTTCATCCAGGTTGAAGTTGTCGTTTTCTCCGAAGATTCCATTCGGCACCAAGCCTATGACACTCATTCCGTACTCGGTCCGGTAAGCCTTCACCAGTGGCTCAACCAATCGCTTGGCGAACGAATACCCGTAGTTGGACGGGTGAGGGTAGCCATCGTGCACGTACTCCTCGCGGATGGGGATTGGAGCATTCGACGGGTACATACCTGTAGAAAGTGTCATCACGGTCTTCTTGACTCCGACGGTTCGAGCTGCCTCTAGCACATAGGTGTTCATCAGAACGTTGTCTCTCAAAACCGTCGCCGGATACTTCAGACTAAGGCCGATCCCTCCGCTGACCGCTGCCAGATGCAGAATGGCATCCGGTTTGCATTGGCTTACATACGAAAAGACTTCATCGCGTCGGGTCAGATCGCAGTCTTTCGAACTCGCGAAAATGAACCTATAACTGGGGTAGTCACCTTGGGTGGCCTGGACTGCAGATCCAGCTACCCCCCGGGAGCCAGTGACCAGTACCGTCTTCTTGGCAGTGCTCATCGGTGCGGGGCCAAAATCGACTCGCTCACGATATTGGCAACTTGTTTAGAATCGAGCAGAGCTTCCGAATTTTTTGGCTCTCCAACTCTGGATAGTTGCCTATGTAGAAGCCGTAGAAATGGACATGGTCCGCGTTCGGGTACCTACGCCACGCATCTTCACCCAGCATCTTCCTGAGGTAGGGTTGTCGTGTCTGGTTCCCGCCACCGGCCGTGCCCCGCCTGAACTCCACGCCGTTTTGCCGCAGCGCCTTCATAACGTTCTCACATAAGGCGTTGTTTGGCTCCTTCAGGATCAGCGTGAACGCATAGTTGCAGCTGCCCTCTGTTTCGAAGTCGGTCCTGTACCGGTCGGGGTCCAACCCCTTAAGGAACGTGTGAAGGTTCTGGGTCCTAGTCTTGTTGTTTTCGTCCAACCGCTTGAGTTGGGAGCGGCCAATCACCGCGTTTATCTCGGTGCTGCGGACGTTATAGGCAGGAAATGCAAAGATGAAATCCGGATTCAAGTCCGGATAGCTTTCGTGATAGGCACGCTTCAGTTCACCGGATGTAGCCTCTCGGACCATGCCGTGAGATCGAAACATCCTCAACATTTGGTACAGGTCCGTATCATTGGTGGAGACCATTCCACCTTCTATGGTGGTCATATGATGGGCATAATAGAAAGAGAAATTGGAGGCGAGGCCAAACGCCCCGAGCCTCCGACCTTGAAACGTCGCGCCGTAGGATTCACAGGTGTCCTCGATGAGTGGTATCTTCCGTTTAGCCAATTCAGCAAGGAGCCTCTGCGATAAACCGTTGTAGCCTAGGACATGGGTTAGGAATACTGCCCTTGTTTCTGGCGTTATGAGGTCCAGTACATGCTCGTTGTCCATTGCAAGAGTCCGAGGATTGATGTCGACGAAGACAGGCTTGAACCCGCAGTGGATTACCGAAGCAATATCTGAAACCCAGGTGATCACTGGAACGATGATTTCTCCAGCGCCGAGGCTCTCCTTCAAAGCCGCCATAGTCAGCAAGTTGGCTGAAGACCCCGAATTTACAAAGATGCTGTGTTTGACTCCAAGCCAGGAGGACCATTCTTCCTCAAAGGCCACGACTTGCTTGGACTGGGTCAAGATCGGCGTATCTTCAGTCAAAAACTTAACAACTTCGTCGAGATCGGCCCGAGTGACGTTGTTCTTCATCAGAGGCCAATCAAGACCTGTTGCACGAACCACTTTATTCCTACTCTCTATCGCCTGGGTGTCGACAGGAGACGCTCCAAGTGAATGCCCCAAATCCCCAAGGGGTGGGCTCATGGTGTCCCTCTTCCTTCCTCCAGAGTCCTGCGCTACCATACACTCCGACAAACCTGGGCGATGGACTTCGCGTCTAGATTGCACCTATGCTGCAACTCCTCACGTTCCGGGCTGCCCAGCACTAGCTTGTCGGGCACCCCGAGTCTGATAAGCTTGGGGGCGTCGCGACCGCGTCCAGCAAGCCAGCCGCTTATGGCGGCGAACAGGCCGCCCGACGGCAAATGTTCTTCCACGATAACCATCGTCGTGACCCTACCAGCAAGCCCTTCCAATGTGGACGTGTCCAACGGCTTGACAGTATGGACCTGGTAAGCAAGGGGGGATATGCCTTCTGCTCTAAGAACGTCGACGGCTTCGACGACCGCTGGCGCAATATCCCCTGTACTCAAAATGGCGACACGGCCGCCGTCTCGAAGCAGTCTGGCCTGTCCGAGGACAGGGGGACCGGGCGCTTGATAAGAAGATTCAACAAATCGTCCGATCCGGAAATACGAAGGCCCGGGCAGCTCAAGAAGTTGAGGCAACAGTTGCCTGACTTCATTAGGATCGCCCGGCGCGACCACGGTCATTCCCGGCAAGACCGACATGAGTGCAATATCGTCACCAGCATGGTGGGTGACACCGCTCGAGGCGTAGGTGTAGCCGCCACCAGCGCCTACGACAACAACCGGCAACTGCTGATAGTTGATGGCTATGCGAATCTGCTCAAAAGCTCGCCCCGTCATGAACGAGGCTATCGAGTAGACGATAGGCCGCCACCCTTCCAGCGCCAATCCAGCCGCAGCATCGACAAGGGCCGCCTCGGCCACCCCGACGTTCACGTATCTAGGTCCAAAGCGAGCCTGGAAATCGTCGAAGACCTGAAATCCCAGGTCTCCGGTGAGAAAAATGACTCGATCGTTCTGGGCGGCCAACTTGGTCAGTGTTTCCGAAAAGGCCTTTCGCATCTACTGCACCTTATGAATGGCTGGTTCGCCAAGTTCGTCCAACGCTTGGCGCAATTCCTCGCCCGAGGGAACTCGGTAATGCCACAACACCTGGTCTTCCATAAAGCCAACTCCAGCTGCACCAATGGTCTTAGCGATGATTGCTGAAGGCCGCCCGGCCTCAAATGGGAAATCACCCAGGGCCCGCACGATCTCGCCCAAGTCGTTCCCGTCTATCGTGAGAGCACTCCACCCAAATGCTCTGAATTTCTCTTCGAGCGACGTGTGCCCCATGATTTCGTCGCTTCTCCCAACTGCCTGGATGCCGTTGTAGTCAACAATGGCCAGGAGTCGGTCCAAGCGTTGGGCGGCAGCAAACATTGCGGACTCCCAAACGCTGCCCTCGTTGCATTCGCCATCGCTCATCAACACCACGCTCCGTGCACTTGTGCCGTCGAGCCTGAGGCCGTAGAGCCCCCCAGCGGCAATCCCTAAACCATGCCCTAGACTACCCGATGAGCATTCAAGAAGTGGCAATGCATGTCGACAAGGGTGGCTCCCCAGAGGCGAGTCACATTTGGCATATCGGAGCAGCAGTTCCTTTGAGATGAAGCCCTGGTCTGCCAGGATGGCGTAAAGGGCCGTGCAGGCATGGCCCTTGCTTAGAATGAACCTGTCACGATTCGGACTTCGGGTACTGTTCGGCGAGATGTTCAACCAGTGGTAATACAGCCCCACCAACACGTCGACACAGCTCAGAGTCGATGCTAAGTGGCCTTCCCTTCCATCGTGGGCCATCTGGACACAAGTTGCCCGAATTTGTCGCGCCTTCTTGCTCAAACGTTCTAAGTCAACCATACTATCCATTCCATCTGCCGAAAAGTCCCGCTACTGATCAATAGCTTGCGTCAGTTCTTGTGCAGCAATACTTGCTTTCCGACGCCAGTAGGCAAGCAAATTCGACAAGCTTTCTTCAAAAGAGTAGAGCGGCTTCCAACCAGTCTTGAGGGAGAACTTCTCAACAGAAGGGATTTGTAGGGTGACGTCGGCCGGTCGGAGAAGATTGGGGTCACAACGTGTAGGTATTGGCACAGTGCTGAGCGAGATCAAGCGAGTCAGGAATTGGCCCACAGTCATGGAGGTCGTGCCCCCTATGTTGTAGACTTCTCCAGGATCACACCACACTATAGCGTCCCAGTAGGCGCGCATGGCGTCCCGAACGTCGACAATGGTTCGGACGGAATCCAAATTGCCGTGCACCACCTCACGGCCCAGACCCTTCTCAATCCAGGCCACCTGTTTAGCAAATGAAGTTGCGAAGAGATCAACCCTCCTTGGGTTCAGGTATGCAAACATCCGAGTCCGTATGATGGGCATTTTGTAGCCCGCGAAGTAGGCGTGCCCGAGGAGGTCCTGGGCAACCTTCGATACGGCATATGGGCTTGCCGGGCGCAGGGGCGCATCCTCCCTAATGGGTACGTATTTAGGGTCTACCTGACCGTACACTTCAGAAGTGCTGCACAGTTGTATTACCGGGGCAATATTTGCAAGCCTCACTCCTTCAAGAAGGTTGGCCGTGCCGATGATGTTGTTCGTCAACACGGAGGTGGGTGTCACAAAAGAGGCCCTTACGTTCGCGTGAGCAGCAAGATGAAAAATGGCATCGGGAGATACTGTCCGTAACACTGTAACAACTGATCCCAAATCCAACAGGTCAGCTTCGTGGACGGTGATTCTGCCACGTATGGAGCTGAGGTTGTCGTCTGTTGTAGTGCTGTGCCAACGAGCAAGTCCATGTACCTCGACCTCGGGATGGGCCCCCACCAAGTACTCGGCTAGATAGCTTCCACCTGAGCCTGCTATGCCAGTGATAAGTGCTCGCCGAAAAACTCTGCCGTTACTCACAGGCTAACCTGCGGCTCTCTGATACCCTCTCGGTGAGGGAGTAGTCCTGCTCAGGGTCATAGAAGACTATCTCGCTTCCGTGGGGTGAGAACTTGAATGGCACCCAGACAAGTTTCCTCAGTCTGTCCTTGACCGCCTCCTGTTTGGATGTCGGGACGAAGAGCAACATGAAACCACCACCCCCAGCTCCGGTGAGTTTCCCGCCCGTAGCTCCAGCCTCAATGGCCTGCTCGTAGATTTCGTCCACATCATGGTTAGAAACGGTGTTGCTCAGACTCCTTTTGGCCTGCCACGCCTCATGGAGCATCTCGCCGAAAGAACCTATTTCGCGGCCGGAGCCAAGAAGGGAAATCGCCTCTTCGACCAGGTCCTTCATCAACCGCAGCTGTCGTTTCCGGCTCTCCAGTTCGTTGGCATAGCTGTCGGCAATTACTGCGGCGGTACGGGAGATGCCGGTGTAGAACAACATCAAGTGTGCGTTCAGTTCCTTGACGCAGTCGGGCGAAAGTGTCATGGGCTTAACCGCGATTTCGCCGTTGGGATGAAACACTATATGGTTGAAACCACCGTAGGCAGCCAATACCTGGTCCTGCGACCCCACAGTCTCATTTAGACGCTCTTGCTCTATGTGGATGCCTTCCAGAGCTAGCTCGCGTTTGGAGCGAATCTGCCCTTTGAGCGCATAGAGAGCGTGGAGGAGGCCAACGACAAAAGCGGAACTCGTGCCCATTCCGCTGCGAGCCGGCAAGTCCCCATCGTGGTGGATCTCCACACCTCTGTCAATATTGAGGTAGCGCAACACTTCCCTGACTGCAGGGTGCTTTATCTCATCGATGGTATGGCAGTTTTCTATGCTGGAGTAGACGACACGGATCCTGTGTTCAAAGAAAGGAGGCAGATACCGGCAAGTCAAGTAACAGTACTTGTCTATTGAGGTAGCCAGTACCGCGCCGCCATGTTTCTTGAACCATGCGGGGTAGTCCGTGCCACCGCCAAGAAGCGAGATCCTATAGGGAGTCCTGCTAACAATCATGCGACTTAGCTTCCTATCTGGGTCCGTTCGCCGAACAGTCGACGCTCGACGAGATCACACAATATGTGCTCGATCGACAGATGTGCCTCTTGAATATACTGGGTGTTAGAACTCGGAACGGAGATGGCCACCTGGGCTATTTCCCTCATTCGCCCGCCGTCACCGGTCAGGACCAGCGTGTGGATGTTTGATAGCCGTGCAGCCTCCAATGCCCATATTACGTTGGGTGAATTGCCACTGGTGCTTATGCCGATCAGAACATCCCCAGGTTTCCCCAGGGCCTCGACTTCGCGCTCGAAGATCCGTTCGAAACCACAGTCGTTGGCAAAGGCGGTTATAAACGATGTGTCCGTAGTCAAAGCGATCGCGGGCAGCCCTGGACGCGTTGACTCTCGCCTCAAGCACCCGACGAGTTCGGCTGCCATATGCTGGCAATCAGCAGCGCTTCCCCCGTTGCCGCAAAGCAGGACTTTGCCGCCCGCAGTGAACGTCCCTGCAATCAGTTCGGCTGCTGAGATTATAGACTGGGTGCAACTCTCCGCCATCTTTAGCTTGACCTCTGCGCTGTTACGGAGGTGCATACCCACATGATCGCGGAGTTTGAGTGCATCTGCTTGCATCATTTAGGCTCCAGCAGCAAATCACGGATGATTAGTGCAGCTCCATACAAGCCGTCCACAGTGTGGTCCGCAGGCAAAGAGGCTCCATTCGACACCTCGCTGAACCTGTTCTTAACAAGAAACGTTGTGGCCCCAACCCTCTGGCCCAACTCAACATCGCATGCCTTGTCGCCGATCACGAAGCTGGCCTTGGCATCAAAGGCCAGTTCGGCGGAGGCCAAGTCCAAGAGTCCGGTGGAGGGCTTGCGGCACTGGCAATTGTCATCAGGCACGTGCGGGCAATAGTAGATGCCATCGAGCGACACCCCTTCGTCGGCTAGCAGATCACACATTCGGTGGTGAATAAGTCCAAGTACAGACTCGTCACAGTACCCCCGTCCGACCACGGACTGATTGGTTATTACTACCAACCCGAGCCCCAGTTCTCTCATCAAACGCAGCCCTGGGGCTATGTCCGGCACCAGTTGGACCTTGGCCGGATCCGAGAGGTAAGGGTGGGCAACAATTACCGTACCATCACGGTCGAGCACTACGAAGCGGCGCCTACTGGCTTTACGCCCGGTTGGTGTGGAGCGATGTAGGACCGGCCTTCGTGGCGAAGCCTTCCCATCGACTCCAGCCACCGAGTAGCTCTCGGGAGACATCAAGCGTTCCTAAAGGCACCCGGCCCCATGGTTTGGTATCCTTTGACCAACTCCCTTATACCCTCGTCAAGTGATCGCCGAGCCTCGAAACCCGCTTCCCGTAGCCTCTGGTTGGAGACAATATAGTCCCGTTTGTCAGGGTCCTCGCCGATCTGTGCGAAGTGTATATAGAACTTAGGGACAAACTCCTTGATCTTCGCCGCCAACTCAGCCTTGGAAAGGTTAGCAGAGTCGAGGCCCAAGTTGTAGGGGCGCCCCACCATGAGGGCTGCATTCTTCAGGCAGAAGAGGAATCCATCGGCAACGTCCCTAATGTGAATATAATTGCGCCTAAAATCCTTTTCGAAGATGACAATGTAACCATCGATGACGGCTGCATAGGTAAAGTGGTTCACAAGCAGGTCCAAGCGCATGCGAGGAGACATGCCAAATACGGTGGCTAAGCGCAACGTAATGGTATTGGGACTGGCTAGTAGCTCCGCCTCGGCTCGGACTTTGGTACGCCCGTACAGAGAAACAGGCTCCAACGGTGTGTCCTCAGAGCAGAAAACCTCCCCTGACTTGCTACCGTAGCCGCTGTTGGTCATCGGAAAGACGACCAGTTGCTGAGGACTCCGCAGGCGGTTGAGTGACCTAATGGCCGCGAAGTTAGTTGACTCGGCTCGCAAGGGGTCTTGATCACAGGCCGGAGCCCCGACAATGGCCGCCAGTGGCACCAGAACGTCACACTTCTTTACTAGGCCACGCAATAGGTCTTCATCGCGTGCATCACCATGAACAAAATCGAATTGAGGATTACTGCAAAGATGCATCAGACTGTGTTGACCATACATAAGGTTGTCAAGCACAGTAACATGATACCCGGCGTCAAGTAGATGCTCGCACAGCACCGAACCAAGGTAACCAGACCCACCTGTGACCAGAACCCGCGTAGTCATCTGCTAACTTCACCCCACAGTAGTTGTCGCATTTTGAGGAAGGTCGCCGATTCTCTCGGTGCTCCAAGGAAGGCGAACTCGGACAGCGCCGAGCCATTTCCCCGCATAGGCACCTCGCTCACTACCGTCGTCGACTACGTGAAACGAGACCGCGTCCTGTACTTGTACATGGGGTTCGCCATCACCAACCTTGCTCAAGAAGGCGCTGGCGGAGTACATCCCCTCGTTGAGAAGATAAGGAGGAATCACATAAGTGCAGCGGTGAAGACCGGGTCCGTATTCGGTGGTCGAAGCATTCGGCTCCGAAGCGTTCGTGGCCACAAACACCAAGACACGCTGTTGGTTGAAGAGATGCAAACTTGGCAGGAGCGTCGTCTTACGGAAGCACCAAAACGTCATCTCCATATTAATCGGCTCAGAGATGGGCACCTGGTATGATACTCGCCCCGCCTGGGCAAAGACCTGTATTGAGCATAGTCTTACGATGTTGTCCCCCGGAGCCCCTTGAAAGGGCCATATTGCCTTGGCAGCCTGATTGGTCCCGCCTGAAAGATAACGTTCGACGACTTCGCCAGCTTCTCCCTGGTCGACCACACGGCCGTCACCCAACTGAAGGACCCGATGGCAGAGGCCTATGATTGCCTGCATGTTGTGGGACACAAAGATTACAGTCCGACCTTCCTTAGCGATGCTGTCCATCCTACCCAGTGATTTCTTCTGGAACGCGTGGTCCCCCACAGCCAACACTTCATCCACAAGCAAGACCTCTGGCTGCAGGTAAGCTGCCACGGAAAAGGCAAGACGCATGTACATGCCGCTCGAGTACCGCTTTACAGGAGTGTCAATGAATCTCGCGATGCCTGCGAAGTCCACAACTTCATCGAACTTGCGGTCTATCTCGGTCTTCTTCATGCCCAGGATGGCGCCATTCAGGTAAACGTTCTCTCGTCCAGTCAGGTCCGGGTGGAAGCCCGTCCCAACCTCGAGCAAAGATCCTACCCTGCCCTGTACTTCAACCCTGCCCTCGGTCGGCTCGGTAATACGGGAAAGTATCTTGAGTAGGGTGCTTTTCCCACTTCCATTACGCCCTATGACCCCAAGCACCTCTCCGCGCTTTACATCAAATGAGACGTCCTTGAGTGCCCAGATGGTGTCACGGGATGGATGATGGCCATCGCCGGATGAATGCCGAGCGCCTACAATGGGCATACCCTGAACGAGCTTCCTGGGCAGGGTCAAAAGAGAGTGCACCAGAAAGTCGTGGCCTTGGGTTTGCCCGACTCGATAGAGCTTGCTGAGCTGTTCTACTCTGATTGCTATGTCAGTCATAGGTGTCGGAAGCCTACCTCAGAACTTGTGATAGTCTTCTGACCACGCACTTAAAGACTCCAATAGAGTATCCCCTCAGTCCCTGCCTCGTCTCTAAGCACGCCCTTGACATCAACGACAACCCCCGGGCCAGCGTGGTCGCGGAACAGCTTGCGATAGGCCTCAAACGGCTTGCTGCGGAAAGCTTTGTGGGCTACTGCCAGAACCAAAGCGTCGTATCGCTCAGACCCTGCGAATGGGTCGCACACAGATTTCAGACCCAACCCTTGAACATCGGCCTCCCTGGCGACCGGGTCATAAGTCACGACATCCACGCCAAACCTTTCCAATTCCTGCACCAGCTCTGTCACACGGGTGTTGCGCACGTCGCGCACGTTCTCCTTAAAAGCGACTCCAAGGACCAGTACCTTTGCGCCCAGGATTGGCTTCCCGGCCAAGGCCAGCAGCCTGACTGTCTCCTGGGCGACGTATTTCCCCATCGAATCGTTGATGCGCCGGCTGGCGAGGATCACCTCTGGGTGGTAACCGAACTGCTGAGCTTTGTGCGTGAGGTAGTACGGGACGATTGGGATGCAATCCCCCCCCACCAACCCTGGCTCGAACGGAAGGAAATTCCACTTGGTACGAGCCGCCTTCAGTACCTCGCTCGTGGTCAGTCCCATCTGGTGAAACATTACCGCGACCTCGTTCATCAGGGCAATGTTCATGTCCCTTTGGACGTTCTCGAGTACCTTGGTTGCTTCTGCCGTGGGAATATTGGCGGCCTTGTAGATGCCGGCCTTCACGATGAGACCATACACCCCGGCTATGTAATCGGTTGTTTCGTCGTCCTGCGCCGCCACAACCTTGACTACGGTCTCGAGTCGATGTTCTGTATCGCCCGGGTTTATGCGCTCTGGCGAATAACCAACCTTGAAACCTGTTCCGGCTTTTAGCCCCGACTCCTTTTCGAGAAGCGGGATGCACACTTCTTCAGTGCAACCCGGATAGACGCTGGACTCGTAAACGACAACGGCGCCCTCCGACAGGTGCCGTCCAACAAGCCGCGTGGCATCGCACAGGTGCGCCAGGTCCGGGCGCTTGAACTGGTCTATTGGAGTGGGAACCGCGATGACCACGAAAGACGCTTGCCTTAGCCGCGAAGGGTCGGCAGTCAGGTGAAGATCAGACGTTTCAAGCAGTCCTTTAGGAACTTCCAGGTTGTTGTCATGCCTATTGGTGAGCTCGTCTATCCGCTTCTCGTTCACGTCAAAGCCTATTGTCGGCACGATGCGACCGAAGGCGCAGGCAAGTGGCAAACCAACATAGCCTAGTCCGACAACCGCAATGCAAGAAGGCAGTTTGTTCTTTGTGTTCATGTCAACTTCTGTCGTAAGATGGATGACGCTCGAAAGCGTGTTAACCAACTATAGTGCCGACACTAGAATAGCTAGATCACGTCGGCGAAGTTTCTCTCGGCACGCCGGAAGTAGTACAGTCCGCTAACCAAGAGAATCGCCACGGCTGCGACTGAAACCATCAGCATGGGGCCAGGAGGCTCGCCCTTGCCGAGGAGCGCCCAGCGGAACCCTTCCGTTACGCCACTCATCGGGTTCAGACCGTAGATGACCCTGTACCGCTCGGGGACCAGGCTACTTGGGTAGGCCACAGGAGTTACGAACATCCACAACTGGGTCAGAAATGGCAAGGCCAATCTGATATCTCTGTAACGAACATTCATTGCGGCCAACCAGAGCCCCACACCAAGCGATGCGGCGAGTGCCAAGAGCAGGAAAAGCGGCAACGTCAGCACCATCAGTGTCGGTGCGATGTGAAAGTACGCCATCATGCCAATTAGGATCACGAAGGCCAAAGCAAAGTCGATCAGGCCGGGCAGGATGGCAGATATCGGAATTATCATGCGGGGGAAATAGACCTTTGTTACCAGGTTCTGACTGGAGACCACACTGTTGCCAGCTTGCCCCAGGCCCTGCGAGAAGAACTGCCAGGGCAGCAGTGCAGTATAAGCGAATATCGGATACGGGAGGCCGTCCGAGGGCACCTTGGCAAGATTCCCGAAGAAGATGCTGAACACCACCATGGTGAAAAGGGGTTGGAGTATCGCCCATGCCGCACCAAGCACCGTCTGCTTATAACGGATTGATACAGTGCGCCACGTCAGGACCATGAGAAGCTCGCGGTACTGCCAGAGTTCCTTGAGGTCCAACGGCACCCAGCCTTTGGAGGGCCCTATTACTATCCTGTGGGAGGCCAGCTTATCCGCTTGACTACTCATTTTCCAGCGACGGTCTCAGGGACAAGCTCCGCCCTTTTCGCGTCTCCACATTCTTTGCAGAGACCCGTACATATGCTTCGACCCTATGTCCACTTCCCCTCAACAAAACTAATCCGCACGTACGGGCTTCCAGGGGCGCTAGGAGAACTGGATGCTAGTACAACCCAATGGCTACGTTCGATGAGGCTTCGTGAAGCACACCAGCTTCGCGTGGTCGTCGTTGGCCGCTGCCACATTCTCCGATTAACGCAGAGTTATCCAGGGCGTTAACAGCGACCTCGACAACCAACGGCCGTCCAACAAGGGTAAGCAGAATTCGGCATCGATCTTTGGCGCGGACATATCCCTGGAAAATCGCATCCAGACCGCTCAGTGGACCGGCCGCCACGCGTATCGGCATGCCAGGCCTGAAAACAGTGGCCCAACCTCCGGCGTTCCAGCCGTCAACTTTCTCCCTGATGGAGGCGATAGCGCCTCCAGGGAGCGGAGAAGGGCTTGCATCAGACCCCAAAAAATAATGGATGCCCGGAGCCCACCGCAAGGGCGAAAGCTGGAGTAAGCCAGTGTAGGCGCCTAGGAAAACATACCTTGGAAACAGGGGCTCGTGGAACCTTCGCCCCCGTTTAAAGACCGCAATCCTTGGAATGTAGAACTCGACTCCAAGCTGAGCGCAAGATGCCTTCACCAGACTTTCAGAGCCGTGTCTTATTCTTGCGACATACCACGTAGCTTCAATTGTATTACCCTGTCTAACCATCGCCGCTAAGTCACCGAACCAGTATCCCTAGAGACCCCCTGTAAGGGTGTTATCACGGTCTCCAGCAAACATCCCTCCTATACCGTCTTACCAATCTTGCTATTGCACCCGTAGCCCTGCCGACCACCCCTCCCACACCTTCCTCATGTCCGTTGGTTCCAGATCCGTTGTAGGAGTGGTAAGAGGAGTAATAGTAGTAGTACGCATAGTAGTTGTTGTAGCCTAGTCCGCGCGACGGCACCTTGTTCAACACCCCGCCGAGCAGCTTGGGCGAAGCTTGCTTCAGGCTTTCCATAGCCCGTCTTAACGTCTGGCGACTCGTGTGCTGAACATCGGCGACAACAATTACTCCATCGACCAATGGGGCCATCACCAGCGGATCGGCGACGGCGAGCACTGGTGGCGCATCAACGATAATGTAGTCTGCCTCGGTCTTCAGCGAGTCGAATAACTGCGGTAGCAACTCGGACTGAAGGACTCTGATAGAATTTGGGGGCAGGGGGCCTGTCGTCAGCACCTTCAGGCCGGGGACGGCGGTGTCAACTAGCGCATCTTTCAGAGTTGCGCCGCCAACTAACACGTCGGTCAGTCCAGGGTGGTTCTCAATCTTGAAGATTCTTGCCAATTGGGGAATATGGAAATCGGCATCCACGATGACTACAGAGCTGCCTTGCCTGGCTAGAGAGACGGCAAGGTTAGTGGCCATCGTGGTCTTGCCTTCCTTGGGGACAGCGCTGGTCACGAGCAGGAGCTTCAAAGGACTTGAGCCAATCGCCGAGAACTTCATGTTTGTAATAAGGAACTTGTAGGGCTCGGCGGACGACGTGCGCCCGTGCTTGTCATCGAGGATCAGCGCCCCACCGTTTCCACGCAGGCCGTTGAATGGAATTACCCCAAGGACCGGCAACTCGGCTATCTCCTTGAAGTTTTCAGGGGACTTAATGCGGTCGTCCATGTGGTCTCTCAGCAGAGCGACCCCAAGCGCTACCACGAGACCAAGGACAGCTCCGAAAATCACACGCTGGCTGTTGCTTGTATGGAGGGGAGAGCGCGGCGGTTTGGCCGGCTCAATGATTGACATGGTGCTGACGGCAGACGCTTGGGCCGACGCGATGCTGCCCGAGCTTGAGCTTATGCCGTATTGACTTGCAGCGGCCTGGAACCGGGCAATGGCTGTCAACTGCCAATCCCTGACCTGGTCCACAAACACCTGCGCAGTCGCACTTGCCACATCGGCGGCTTCTTGGGATGAATGCCTCCTTGCGATCACCTCAATGATGCTGTTGGACACCCGGGAGCTTATGGATGATGTAAGGGATTCTGGCGACTCTCGAAGCGATAGCCGCTCGATGGTCTGCTCCATTACAGGTCGCATTGTGATCAGGCCTCGGTATGTGTCCGCCAGTTGTTGACTTGTCTGAATGTCGCCTGCCGTGGCGATTCCGGGGGATTGGCCCCCGTGCACTAGGATCTTCGCCGAAGCCTGGTAGACCGGTGGGCTGGATGGCCTTGTGAACAAGGCGACTGCAATGCCGAGCGCAAGCCCCAGTAGTAGCAGCCACCAGTTGCTGAGAAGTATGCGCCAGTAGACCTTGAGTTCCGATACGTCTTCGTGCATGGTCTTGCCGGATCCGTGGTGGTTACGCCCTGCCAGCTAGCTACCGAAAACCCTCGATGGCATCCACCGAGACGAACCCCATCCCTCCAAAGTTAGACAGGAGTTAATCGACATGATTCCTAACTGGGCAATATTATAATGCTTGGGTAACCGTTGTCAATGAAATGTGCTCGTCCAGAACTCGTCCAGTCGATCGGTGACACTTGACCTCCTCGCATTGAGATTGCCATTGGGAAAAGAACTGCCTGGTACGCCACGGACTACCTTTGCCCCCTAGCTTGGAAGAGAAGCAGGCGGAGGTTCTGCGTATTGTTCCCAATGGTGGAGATAGGGGATTCGACCCCCCGACCTCGGCGATGCGAGCGTGACAGGGTCACGCGGGGACGTGCTCGTGATGGTGTGCGTGGTGACCGTGGTCCATCGAATATTCATTTCGGCGGAACAACATAGCGATGATCATTGCAGGAATAGTCACGACGCAGTACAAACTGCATCGCGTTCCTTTGAGGATGTCAAACCAGGCTAGAAACAAGAACGGGATTACAGGGACCATCATGGCTGCTGCCATCTCACCCGAGACTCTCCACCCGTGACCGCGAAGGCGCATCCAGGCTACCATCGGGACCGTCATGCCTATTGCCACGAGGAGCAGTAAGGGCACGGGGGCCTTCAGACTTGTCTCCTCAAAGGTCAACCCACTTGCCGATCCAAAGATTGTCCAGAACACGACGCCAGCAGCCAGCATCCCAACTACCATCACCAAACACATCTCGACGAAGTGCCGGACGAAATTCAGAACGGGGTGGCTTTTGCCTGCAGCACGCATTGATGAGTGCGCCATCATTCACCTCTCGCGGCTGAAGGTGTATTCGTGGTGGAGCTGGGGTATCAATAGGTAGAACTCTTAAAGACTTCGACCTGACTTTCAGCCTTAGAGTCTGATGCTTGAATCTGAAAGACCAAATGGTAGTGATGAAAGCGGAAGTATTCAGGCATTTGTTGTTCTATAGCGCCGGAACTTCCAACTTGAAATACCTAGCAGAACTAATGCTACTGGCGCTATTAACCAGCCGACGCTATAGAAGACCAGAACCGAGAATCCGAGAAGCAGGATAACACCCAGTAACAGTGCTGTCCACCTCTCCCGGCCTTTGCTCAGGATGCCTATTGCTACCAGGAGAAGAGCGAATTTTTGCATGTCCGCCTCACTAAACCCGGGTTTAGAGTTTAGGAATAACATGATCGTCTGTAAGGACTTCGGAAAGTAGCGCTACACAAAAGTCCTCCAGGAATTTAGTACCCAGTAACACTTAAACTGCCTTTGCGAAGCAATCTCGATGCTGTTACTGAAAATGGCATCAGATTACTCCGTCGTCCCGGTGCCGCATCGGGACTCTCACAACGACAAAGTGATGGTCCCTTTTGCGAAAGTTTAAGGGTTAAACGGCCATACCGCCGCCCCAAAAAACCCGTTGACGACGCCGCTGGCGGCGAGCAGCATGCCCGCAATTAAGCCCGCCAGGAAACCTACTGCCAACAGGAACCAGGGGCGCCGGTACAACCTGACCAGAGCTCCACTTGTCCCCATGTTCGTTACCCTCCTCTTCATATTACTTAGCAGTAAAGTCACACTTGCTGATGAGTGCGACGACCTAGCGTTCCAATAACAACCAGAGCACTTCTCTAATTCTACCCTCTATTTCCTTTATCCATTTTGTTGCCAATCGTGCTCCACAGACTCGGCCCGGTAGAAGTCTCCTTGCCCGCCAGGTTTTCGCCCAGGCGCGACCAGATTGGTTCGGTCTCCGGGGGAAGGATGGAGCGGACATAGGACATGCAATAGACGCCGACATCCCGGCGCAGGCCGTCCATCTCCTTTTGCAGAGCGGCTACCTGGTTCCCTAAATCCTGCCGCTGTTTTTCATTCTGCGTCATCTCCTGCTGCTTACGCTTGATGCCGAGCTGCGCCTGGAGCTTCAAAAATGACTCCACTTGCTTGCGCTTCGCCTCGCCGAACCGTTCGCCGATGGGAGCGAGCAGCACATCCAGGTCAGACATCTGCTGTACCACCGCGGATTCCTGTGAGGAGACACCCACGCCTAACCCGAGGGTATCTTTCAGCCAGCGGCGCTCTTGTCTCAGTCCCCAGAAGATGAAAGCGGCCACCATGCCGACCCCGCCCAGTCCGAGAACAATGGCGATCATAATGCTGAATGAGCCGGGAACACGGCTGAGCGAGTTGTTGAAGGCAACGTGCAAAGACATGGCGGCCGCCCAGCCAAGGAAAAGAGAAAGAAAGCGAATCGGACCGCGCCCGTACCGTAAACCCCCCAGGGCAATGCCTACCAGGGCGCTGGCGCTGCCGTGCATCAAAGAAGTAGACAACGCCCGGCCGAGCGCCACGAAGAGCGCCTCACCCGCTCCGGCCCGGCTCAGGTAGAGCACGTTTTCCAGCACGGCAAAAGCGGTGCCGGCGGCAAAGCCATAAATCGCGCCATCGACGAAGTAAGTGAAGGAAGGCCGGCGCACCAGGTAAATCAAGACGCTCGATTTCAGGATTTCCTCGATAATCGGCGCAAACAGAATAACCAGCGCCCCATAACCAACGATGCCGCCGACATAGGTGTTTACCTGCAGCGCCAGGAAGAAGGCCATCATGCCCCAGCCCAGGCAAACGAGCAGGACCTTAAAGCTGCCGGAGGCGTAGAGGTCCAGCCAGCGTACCAGGTACAGGAAGAACAGAGGGATGGCGATGGCGACAATCGCAGGTATTACCATCACTTACTCCAATTCCGGCATTTCGATCGGCTCCGGCTGCGGCTTGCAGAGGCCGCAGTAGAAGGTGTCGGCGACGACGATGGCTTTGGGGACCCTTTTTTCACCGATATACAGCGTGATAATGTACGGCATGCTTTTGGCGTGGTCTCTGCAAAGCGCCCGGCCGCAGAAGCGGCAGATACCGTGGGCGGGCTTATCACAGTGGATGCAATTCATTTGCCGCCCTCCTGTTTCTCCGTCTTATCACCCAGTGCTTGCCAGATGTCAAGCGGCACTTCCCGTCCCCGCTTGGGCGCCAGGCGCACGCGGTAGTGCGTCTCGCCCCCAACCTGATTTTCACGCACAAAGCACCGTTCCACGAGGTCGGCGATGAGTTTGCGGGCCGTGGCTTCATCGTGTTTTAAGAATGTGGTGACGTCGGCTATCCCCACCTCCTCCTGCCGCATCATCCAGTTGAACAGCTTCCGGAGGTCGTCCGGAAGCGTCAGCACATCCATCATCGTCAGCCCGGAGGCTTTCTCCCGGGCTTCGAGTTCTTTTCCCAGCCTGTCGAATAGTCCGCTCATGTTTGCCTCCTCACTCCGCCATCACCTGTTCGGCGATTCTTCGCAGCGTTTTGGTGAGCGGGTGGTCCGGGTATTTGAGCGAGAATATGCCACTGCTGCCCAGGGCGATCATCTCCTCGGATTCCGGCAGCACCCCGGCGACATGAGCATCATACGTTTTTTCTATCTTCTGCTCTAAGGCGTCGAAGTCCATGGAAGGCAGCACTTTATTGACCACCAGCATCAATCTGGGCACCTCCAGCTTTCGGGCAATCTCCACGGTGACCGCCGTGCCCTGGTAGTCTTGTGCATCGGGGCGCATGATAATGATAAGGACATCAGAGATAGTTATGGAGAGCAAAGTCTCTTCGTTCAGGCCGGGGTGGGTATCGATGAAAAGGTAGTCCAGGTTCAACTTGCGCGTCAGGTCCCGGAAGCCGTCATTGAGCATGTTCACATCGTAGCCTTCCCGAAGCACTTTGGCGATTTCCCCGGCCTTGAGGCTGGAGGGGATAAGGTACATGCCGCCGCTCATGACCGCGATGCCGCCGATCTTCAGCACCGGGCTGACATCGTAAGCCGCATCCTCGATGGGGCATTTCCCCCAGAGATAGTCATTGAGAGACTTGTCCATCTTCTCCTCGTCCAGGCCGAAGAGGACGTGGATTCCCGGCGACTGGATATCGGTGTCAATGACGCCGACCCGCTTGCCAGTGCCGGCGATGATGGCGGCCAGGTTGGCGGTGGTGTTGGACTTTCCGGTACCGCCACGAAAGGAATGGACCGATACTATTTTGCTCATAGATGCTCCTCTATTCAGAGATGGAGACTGGAAACTTGAAATCAGAACTAGAAAGTGGGGAATAGAATCCCCTTTCCACCCTTCTAATCTCTGACTCCAGTTTCGTTCGCTATTAGTTCCGTATTGATCCGTCCGGCATGGTCGTATTCTTGAAAAAGGCCCCGTCCAGGCCGGCCCCGCGCAGTTTGGCCCCGTGCAGGTCGACCCCTCTCAGGTCAGGCCCAGGTGAGGTCGGCATAGATCAGGTTAGCCCCGGGCTTAATCTCGTAGCCATTCACTACGGTACCGGAGAGTTTGTTCCGCCGTGTCCATTTGATTGATTTCATGATTTCGTACTCCTATCAATGATTACAGTGATTAGTCCGAGGATTGCGAAGATTCTTGTTCATCTATCCAATCTCTTTTCTCCAATATCTTAAAAGTCCAGCGTGTCAGTAAGCGTGTCGCTCGGTTAAAGAATTCAGAATAGATTTCGAATACGCTTCCAGTAATTTACTGACCTCTTGCAAGAGACACGTCGTTTCTGAAATATCACCGTATTTAAGGTCCTTCGTCAGAATCAGGTAATAGCGGCATTCTTCGACAGAACCTTGCGCGATGTTTAAGAATCGAACATTTTCCGCATTGCTGCGCTTACGAAATCCTTCAGCAATATTCGCTGCTATAGAGCGGCGGCACGGCGAAGCTGCGATGATAAGCCGCATAGCTCCGAGTTTGGAAACGCTCCCGATAGACGGTATGTCTCAAGCACAAACGCGTGGGCTTTCTGCCATACCACCAGGTCCTCGAATGTTTTCGCCGGCGTCCTCATTCTGCCTCCTGAATACTGACTCCTAGCCATCCCCCTTCTTCTCCCTCAGCTCCTTCGCCTTCTGCTTGAGGTTCTGGAAATAGTCCGTATCGGTGATCTCAGCCACCTGGCGGGCTTTCTTGGAGTGGTCGATTTCAATTTTCAGTTCTTCAACCTGTTTTTTCAGTTTGGTCTCCCGGGCTTTGACCTCGGCGGCCATTTTGGCGAAGACCCGGCTCAAGGCGGCCACCTCGTCTTGGCCCTGGTTACGGCTGAGACGGGAGATTTCCTCGTCCGAAATCTCCCCCTTTTCCATCGCCCGGGCGGCGGCGGTAATGGAGAGCACCGGCCGGCTGATAGTCCGGGCCAGCCAGAATGCCAGGCCAACTACCGCCATCAAGACGATGAGGAAAATGGCGGTGAAAATACGGGCCATGTTGCTTTGCCTGGTAGTGATCTGCCCGGCGCTCAGCGAGATTGCCCGGTCAATTTTCTCTGTCGTGTCCTTTACCGGCCGGGAAAACTCGTCGATGTAGGTGGTGGCGGCGACAAACAGCCTCACCCCATCCGCCGTCGTCGCATCCACGATTGCAAACCAGAGATATTTCGGCCTGATGCTGCCATCGGGATCCTTCCAATCGTAATAACCGCCGGAGTCCTGGTGGGTGGACACTGGTTGATTGATCAGTCGCCACACTTCGGGCCGGTAGTATTCGCTGGCTGGGTCCGTGAGTAGATCTTTTGCCGCCTTGTTCTCGAAGATATCCTTGAACTTGTGAAACCACCATCTCCCGTCATTCAAGTCCAGGGCTACGGTATAGCCGGTTTGTCCCACCGGCTGGATTGCTATTGAGCGAAGTGCAGAGTCGTTCTGGAGTTCGGTCATGGTTTTGTCGCTATGAGATTTGATGTAGATTTCCATCTGCAAGGCGACGTCTTCAGCCTTCTGTTTAATAGAGTCTTCACCGAGCTTCTGCAGGGCAGCGCTGGAGTCTGCGATGGCTCTCTCGCCCAGGGACGACTGACTTTCCAGGGCGTAATCGCCCATTCCCCGGAGGTTCGCCGACGCCATGATGCCGAGGATGGCTGAGGAAACCAGCGTCAAAGCCAGGAACACCACCAGGATCTTGGTGGTAAGGCTGAACCTCGACCAGAGCCTTATGTTATCAGTTCTCATCTAGCCTCTTTCGGCGGGTTCATTCTTCCAGGTTCCATTTCAGAACTACTTTTTCACCGTCACCCGCAACTTGCGTGTCTAGCCGGCAATCTCATCTTTGATCATCCAGTTCGTACCGCCAACCGGATTCATCATGCACTGCCATGATTTTATGGCCACGCCGGCGCAACGTGGTGATGATTCGCTGCACGGTAGGCGGAGAGACACCCAGTTCCTCGGCCAGTTGGCCTGCGTTCAGGCGTTTCTTGCTTAACAGTTCGAGTG
>ORJL010631866.1_pt1 | contig 39922 bp, 31 predicted proteins | sample 1779941 | NCBI WGS metagenome assembly ORJL01 (sample SAMEA104232317, study PRJEB22302) | groundwater metagenome | biome: forest; feature: aquifer; material: groundwater | place: USA | collected 2011-08-07 | depth 5.8 m | reverse complement strand
TGAAATCGTTTCGGCGCAGGACCCTTTTGAACACGGACTCGCAGCCCTGCGGGCAATATCCAAAATCCAAGCACCAAAACCCAAACTGCATATCCAAGTGCACACCGACTTCCTCTCCCAGTGGTTTATAAAAAGCGGCAATTGGCGTAGCCCGCGCGTGCGCATGCCGCTTCTGAATCGCTGGCGCCGGCAATTGGCCGACCGCATTCTGCCGGCAGCCGATGGCATCCGCGCTGTCTCGGAGCGCGTAAAACTATCGCTCATAGAACGCTATGGCGCCAGTATTCCCGAACCCGCAGTCATACCGGTATTCGTTGATTCTGTTGTACCGGAACCCGTGCGTTTACCGATACACCCCGCATTCACCTTTGCACTCATAACCGTCGGGCGCTTGGAGCCCGAAAAACGCATTGAAGACATTCTCGCAGCGCTCAAACTCGTCGCCAAGCAGTATCCGATGGTCGGACTCTTCATTGTCGGCGAGGGTAGCGAGCGCGCACGACTGGAACGTATGACGCGCCACCTCGACCTCGCAGACAAGGTTATATTTCTCGGCGAACGAGAAGATGCGCGAGCGCTTATAGGAAACGCACAGGCATTCATCCAAGCGAGCGCTTATGAAGGCTATAGCCGAACGCTTATTGAAGCGGCGCTCGCGAAGGTCCCTATCATCACTACAGACGTCGGCATCGTGGGTGAAGTATTCAAGGGCTATGAGGATGTTCTCGCCGTACCGGTCGCCGACCCGACGGCGCTCTCGCTCGCCATAGTTGGATTCATTGAAGACAATGCGGTGCGGCACCAGCTCCCGATGCGCGCCGAAGAAATGGTACGGGCGCATCTAGCGATGGTTGGCGATATACCGCGCCGTATTGCAGAGGACATTGCGCAAACGGTATCGCACAAATGAAATTACTTATCTGTACACAGACTGTCGACATCGAGGACTCGCACCTCGGGTTCTTCGTGCGGTGGATTGAAGAATTCGCGAAGCATTGCGAAAAGGTCACAGTGATTTGCCTGCGCGAAGAGAAACATGAATTGCCCGCGAATGTGAAAGTGTATGAGATTGGGAAAGCAGTTGGCAGTATGCAAAAAGCAGTGCGATTTGTTTCTTTTGCGTGGAAATTGCGTAAAGGATACGACGCAGTATTTGTGCACATGAATCCTGAATACATAGTTGTTGCTGGTATGCTATGGCGATTGATGGATAAAAAAATTGCTTTATGGTATACACACAAAAGCGTCAATCTGAAATTGCGAATTGCTGTCTTTTTTGCACACATCGTTTTTACGGCATCCATAGAAAGTTTCCGTTTGCATACGAAAAAACTGCGGGTCACGGGACACGGCATAGACGCAGACTTCTTTTCTCCTGACGAAAGCGTCGCACGCGGAGATTGGCTACTCTCCGTCGGACGGCTCATGAAGAGCAAGCGGCACGACCTCGCGATACGTACTACCATGCGTGAGAGTAGGGAATTGCATATCGCAGGCGAAGGTCCTGAACGAAAAAATCTTGAAACACTTACCAGCGAGCTTGGCGCTCGCGTGCAGTTTTTGGGAGCCTTAACACAGATACAATTGCGCGACGAATATAGAAAAGCCGGTTGCTTGATACACACGAGCGAGACCGGAAGTCTGGACAAAGTGGTACTTGAAGCGCTCGCTTGCGGGCTCTCTGTCCGCACGAACGATTCGGCGCTCAAGATACTTGAGAACGCCAGTCCCGCATATATCCGCGAACATCACTCGCTGCAGCGACTAGTTCCTACGATACTGAGTGCTATGCAAGCGATATGAGCCATACTCCTCAAGTTGATAAGTCACATTACAGTTTTGAAAAATATGCTTTTGAAGGGCGGTTCGTCAGTTATTATTGGCAATTAAAAGAAGCATTAGCGCTTAGCCCGCAATCAATACTTGAAGTGGGTGTTGGCGACGGAGTGTTCGGGAATTTTGTAAAACAGAACACAAATGTTTCTTACATAGCTGTCGATGTTGCTGAAGATTTGCATCCGGACGTGGTTGGGAACGTTCTTGAACTCCCGTTTGCCGATAAATCATTTGATGTTGTATGTGCATTTGAAGTCTTGGAGCATCTGCCGTTTGAGCAGTTTGATAAAGCGGTTTTAGAACTCTGTCGTGTTGCGCGGACACATATTGTCATAAGCGTGCCGCACTTCGGCCCCATGCTTTCTTTTTCGCTTAAAATCCCTTTCCTCCCGCAAATACGCGCCGCGTTAAAAATTCCGTTCCCGAAAAAGCACATCTTTAACGGCCAACATCATTGGGAAGTGGGCAAGCGCGGATATCCCGTTTCGCTCATTCGCAATAAACTTTCCGCCTGTGGGGAACTCGTGCGCGACTTTGTACCGTTTGGTAGCCCGTATCATCATTTTTTCGTGCTGAAAAAACCTAGTTAAACGCTCATATAATGTTATTATTGCACCGACTATGACACCAAAGGCAACTACTTTTTTCAAAGAAGCGCTCATGCGCATCGGTCAGGATGCGAGAACGGTTATTGATATCGGTGGGGCGCTCCGCATCTCCAAGGAGCGCGGAAATCGGTATGACCCGTTACATGATTGGATGCGCGAACTTCTCATCGACACTGAATACAAGGTGCTTGACCCAACATCGACATATCATCCGGACATAATCGGCGATATACATGCGCTTCCGTTTGAAGACAATTCGCAGGATGCGATTGTGTGCGTTTCTGTGCTTGAGCATGTTGAGAATCCAATCAAGGCGTGCGCCGAATTATATAGAGTGCTCCGACCGGGCGGGTATCTGCTCGTCTATGTTCCGTTTCTCTACTATTATCACGCGGAGCGCGGGTACTATAAAGATTATTGGCGTTTTACAGAAGACACAATTAGAATGCTCTTCAAGGATTTTTCCGAAATGAAGATTGAGACCGTTCGTGGCGCTATTGAGACTCTCGCGTTATTGCTTCCGTTCGGTCATCATCCACTCGTAGCGTTACAGGCGCGATTTCTAGATCGCATATTCCATAAGATGCATTCGAAACAGACGAGCGGATTTAATGTATTTCTTGTAAAATGAAAAAGATTTTATATATAACAAATGCGCGAATTCCTACAGAAAAAGCGCACGGCAGACAGATAATGAAAATGTGCGAAGCCTTCGCGCGTCGAGGTACCGAAGTGAAGCTCGTCGTCCCGCGCCGCCGCAATCTCATCGCAACGGACCCGTTCAAGCATTACGGGATTCCAATGCATACTTTCACAATCAAGAAACTGCCATCCTTAGATGTTGTTCGCTTCGGCAAAATAGGTTTTTGGATACAACATCTTTCTTTTCTTTTTTTCGCCATTCCATACGCGATTGCGGCACGAGCGAATGTTGTATATTCGCGGGATATCATTCTCTGTTTTGTGCTCTCGCTCGCCCGTGTTCATGACGTCGTCTTTGAAGACCATGAGCCGATACGGCATCGGCGCATCTATGCATTCCTTCTGCGGCATATTCCACACAAAGTCATCGTCGCGGCGAATTTGCGAGTACTCTACGAATCGCTCGGAGTGTCCGTCAAAGGAGTCTGTGTCGCACCAAATGGCGTAGACCTTGAAGAATTCAATGCGGTCTCGCCGGACTCGCTTCTGTGGAGCAGGAAGTACGATATCGGGCGAGAGAAGAAAATAATTCTTTATACCGGACATTTTTATCGTTGGAAGGGGATGTACACGCTTCTTGATAGTTTGCGTTTTATGGGAAAAGACATTGCAATTGTATGTATCGGTGGAACAGCGAGCGATTACGCAGAAGCGCAATGTTATATTGAAGAACAGAAGCTTCACAATGTTCATTTGGTTTCGTTTCTGCCGCACGCTGAAATAGTGCAACATCTGAAATCTGCCGATGTGCTCGTATTGCCGAATACTGCCAAGGAGGAACGTTCTCTGCGCTACACGACTCCCCTGAAGCTGTTTGAATATATGGCGTCCGGCGTACCGATTGTTGCTTCGCGGATTCCGAGCTTCGAGCTCTATCTGAAAGACGGCAGAAACGCCGCGCTGTGCAAACCCGATGATCCAGAAGATCTATCTTTACGGATACAGGAAGTACTCTCCGATAATGCGCGTGCCCGTACCTATGCGCGCCTAGCGCGCGAGCAAGTCGCAGAGCATACGTGGGCAGCCCGCACGTGCGTGATATTTTCTTTCATGAATGCAGCTAAAAAAATACCCCGCGAACTTACGAAATAATGATTAGTGTGATTCCTTTCATGATGTTAGAATAGCACTATGCGTTATTTTCTCCGGCTTGCAGGCACGGTTCCATACCGCGAGCTGGTCCGCTATCTTATTGCGGGAGGCTCTGCCACTGTTGTGCATTTCCTGGTGCTGATCCTTCTCACTGAATATGCGGGCGTTTGGTACCTCGCCTCATCAGGTATCGCTTTTATTTGTGGAGTTACAGTCAGCTTCATTCTCCAGAAATGGTGGACTTTTTCTGAAGTTTCCACGGATATGATTCCGACGCAAGCCCTGTATTACCTTAGTGTAATCCTCGCGGGATTAGCGGTGAATGCTAGCATACTCTTCGTATTGGTAGACGTTCTCGACATGTGGTATGTAGTTGCTCAAGTGCCCGTGAGCGCGATAATAGCTATAATTAATTTTTTTCTATATCGTTCCATTTTTCGAAAAATAGACGCTGTACGGCCGCGACACTTCAGCGTGAACCAGTAGGCAGTATGGAACATCGCGCATATCAAGATATTGATTCGTTTGAATCTGCGCACTGGTGGTTCCGGGGCCGACGCGAGATTATTCGAAGCGTGCTCAAGCGGCACCTCTCTCACAGAGTTCAACGAGCGCTCGATATTGGCTGTGGCACTGGAATGAACGCCTCTCTTCTCAGACCGTATGCGCGTGATATCATTGGCTGGGAAGCCAGTGAGGAGGCGATCGCCCTCGCGCATGCGAAGTATCCAGATCTTACAGTGGAACATATTCGCTTTCCCGAAGGGGTGCCGTCGCAGACGGCCGTCTTCGATATCATTACTCTTTTTGATGTCCTTGAGCACATTGAGAATGATCGTGCTGCGCTTCGCTCTCTGGAATCGCTCCTTGCGCCCGGAGGCGTTGCAATCTTGACTGTCCCCGCATTCCAGTTTCTTTGGAGCGAGCACGATGTCGCGCTGCATCACTATCGTCGGTATACCCGTAAGACGCTCTCATTGTGCTTTCATGAAGCTACTTCGCTCCGCATTCTTTCTGTCAGTTATTTCAATAGTCTACTCTTCCCGTTTATTGCCGCTACCCGGTTTTTAAAAAGAAGTAAGAGTAATAACACGTCAGATTTTTCGATCGGCTCTGGGCGCGTGCTTAATGACATGCTTACATGGGTTTTCAGCACCGAACGATTTCTGGTGCATGATGTGCCGATGCCGTTCGGCGTGTCACTATTCGCGGTTCTGACGAAAGAACGGAGTACCTAATGCTATGCGTCTCCTGCTCATTCGCCACCGTCTAGCTTTTCTTCTCGCTCTCATGATAGGCGCCATCTACATGAGCCATCACGCGTTTATGACACAGGCGCTTTTTGAACGCGGACAAAAATATGTTCCAGTGACGGTCGCGGGAAATCGCGATGAGGCAGGATATTACGCGCTCCGGGTGCATGCCGCCTACGAAGGCGACTTGATCGTCGGTGACGTGAATCTTTATGAGTATCAAGATACACCGGCGTACCTGCCAATCGGGAATCCGATACTCATGGCGGGCGTGGCACGACTCGCCGGTTCCTTAGAGCGCGGCTTCATGTTGGCCGATTTTGTATTTCCCGCGCTTATTTTTCTCGTTGTCTACGCGATCGCGTATGAATGCGTACGAAGCCGCCTTGGTTCCTTGCTATTTGCAAGCATCTTTCTTATTATGCCAAAATTCGCGTTATTTCCTTCAGCAGGCGCGCTGCCATTTTTCAGCGCTCCCTATGAATTTTATTTTTCACGCTTTGAATATCCCCAAGTCACTTTCTTCTTTTTCGGATTGACGCTCTATTTGATGCTCCGCACATTCCTCCGCCGCGAGCAGTGGATGCCGCTCGCGGCGGGAGCAAGCTTTGGACTCCTTTTTTACACGTATCTCTATGACTGGATGTACGTCGGTACTGCGCTCTTTTTACTTACGCTTGTGTTTCTTTTTGAACGCAATTGGGATCAACTGCGCCGCGCCAGTGTGCTATTTGGGACTGCGGTGCTTGTGTCCGTGCCCTACTGGATCAACCTGTTCGCCGTGATACATTTGCCTTCGTATGGGGACCTCTTGGTTCGACTTGGAATGGAGGTCGGACATCAGTTCCGGGTTGAGATTGTGTGGCCATCATATGTTCGTGCTACGGTACTTACCCTTGCCGCTTGGTTCTTACTGGGGAGGACGCGCCATACGCTTCGTATTTTTCTCGCGTCCCTAGTCTTGCCTGTTTTTGTTCTCCTCAACCTGCAAATTGTGACCGGCATCATGCCACAGCCCGACCATTGGCATCGGACGCAGTTCTTCGCTCTTGCACTCGCCGTACTAGCAATAGGTTATTATTCGGTGCGTCCCGTTCTTATTCGCCTTTCTGCTTTTGTGATCCGCAGCGGTGTCCTCATAAGTATCAGCGCAGTGCTTGTCTTTGGTATTTGGTCGCAATACACTATGGCCCATGCTCGGGCAGAGTCCTATTCCCTGGACCCGACGTATCTGGAAGCGTACACATGGATCCGCGAGCATGATCCTCATTCGGTGGTCGCCACTCTCGATCCGACGACAAATCATGAGCTTGTAATATACGCCGATGCCTACCTGTTCCTTCCGAGCGGGTTTAATACGATCGCACCGACAGAAGAAATCTGGCATCGCGCGACACTTCTTGCTCGGTTGCTCGGCATGAGCACAGAAGATTTTCTCCGCTATGTACGTACTGAACAAATATATCTCTTCACCGACACGTACCTCGATAAATCTTTTAACAGCTACTTTCGCCCCGAAAAGCGCGACATTCCTGTTGCCGTCCTAGAGCAGCGCACCGCATATCTTGAATCGATCATGCACGATACAGTTCTTTCACTGCCGTACCGTCTCGATTATCTCCTTATCGGCCCACGCGAGACCCCGTGGCTTACTGAACTTCACGTGCTTGACTCTTCTCTCGAGCCAGTATTTCAGACTGGGGGGGTGACCATCTACCGTTACTATGAATAATTTGCCCTCGCTCTCTCTCGTCATACCCGCTTATAATGAATCGATGCGCCTCGAGAAGACATTCGCGTCCCTTTCAAGATTTTTAGGAACATGTCCATTTCCATCCGTAGAGATCATCTTTGTAAATGACGGCAGTACGGATGACACCCTTATCCTCCTTAATCAGTTCGCGCGCAAAATTCCTGCACGCATCATTTCCTACCCGGATAATCGCGGCAAAGGACATGCGGTGCGCACCGGAATGCGAGTGGCAACAAAAGATTATGCATTTTTTTTCGATGTGGACATGTCGACCGATCTTCCCATGATTGAGCGGTTTGCAGCAGCGATGCGGCAAGGAGCGGCGGTTATCATCGGTACTCGGAAAGTCGCAGGTGCGGAAATACGTAAGCATCAGTCGTGGTGGCGGGAAATGCTTGGGAAAGGGTACACTCTTCTTGCGCGTATCGTACTCGGCGTCCCGGTAACAGATTTCACCTGCGGGTTCAAATGTTTTCATCGCACGGCTCGAGAAGCGGTATTTCGGCGGGCCCTTATTGACCGCTGGAGCTACGATGCAGAAATTCTCTATCTTGCTCATCGTCTCGGTTTCCAAATTTTTGAAATACCCGTCATATGGGTGAATGATAAGTCCAGCTCCGTTCGTCTTTGCCGGGATATCATCCAATCGTTTTTCGATCTCTTCGCCATCCGTTCGAACCATTCTTTTGCCGATGTGATCGATTTCCATCTCCATTCATGAAAATGATATTTATCACAATCTCCCGTGGTTCGCTCATCCGGAATTTCTTCCATTCTGGCGTGATCTCACGCCTCCTTGATGCCGGATTACGCGTCGTCGTGCTGACACCGAATCATAAAGACCCATCGCTATTCAGTGCATATGCTCATGAGCGGCTTATCCTGGAACCACTCCTGTCGCCATCGCAGTCTCTTATTCGACGCATTCTGCAGGAACTTATGCGCGCTGTTGTTTTCAATGACACGGTGAGAGCTCGATTTACGTATCGCATTGCGTCTGAAACCGATCCGTCCCCATGGCTCTATGTACCCAGAGTGTACCTTTTTCCATTACTGCGCTTTTTTCCGTTTATGAGGCCACTTTTGCGCTTTCTATCCCTGATCCTAGACCCACAGCGTGAGCATGATTACCTCTTCAACCAGTATCGACCTGATGTAGTATTTTCCACGACACCTCACGACGACGCAGACGCAAGCGTCCTTAAAGGCGCGAAACGTTTCGCTGTCCGAACCATAGGTATGCCAAAAAGCTGGGATAATCTTTCGAAAATTCTCTTCAGTGTCAAGACTGATCAAATGTTGGTTTGGGGCGGCTACTCCAAAAGAATTGCCCGCACGCTACAGGGGTATTCTGAGGCCGAGGTGGTTATAACCGGAGCTCCGCAGTTCGATTATTACGCGAATCCAGAACATCTAATCCCACGAGACATATTTTGCTTTTCTCACAATTTAAACCCACATAGACCCTATATCCTGTACGGTTCGAGTGGTGCTGATATGTGTGACGAAAGCTCGTTTGTAGAGCTATTAAGAGAGTATATAGACACACGTGGTGGAGATGCCCCGCAGGTACTCATTCGTCCTCATATTGGCTATAAGAGGGATGCAGATCAATTTGCGCGGTTCGAGGGCGATGAGCGGTTTTCTCTTGATCGTACAGAACGGCAAGATGCGCGCCTCCGGGATAATTGGGATATCTCGACGTACCATTTATCCAATTTATTCAATTCTTTAAAACATGCGGCCGTTTGCATCAATGTTGCTTCTACGCTCACTATCGATTCAACTCTTTGTGGAACACCAGTTATCAATCTTCGCTTCGACCCTAATGCGGCAGTCGACAAAAAGCGACGGTCTGTTCTGCGGCTGTTCGAAACAGGATATATAAAGGATGCCCTTTCTCTCGGCGCGACATGGATCGTCGGTAGCAAGGGAGAGCTTTATTCGGTATTGGACGAAATAATACGCGGATCATCTTCCAAACAGGAGGAGCGGACGAAGCTCATCGAGGAATTCGCATATCGCAATGACGGCAGGTCTGCAGAACGCGTTGCAGGTGCGGCCGTTTCAGCATGTATGGGCCGAAGCTTCACTTGATCAGAACAAGATGCTATAATGCAACGCATTAACTGATCGCGTATGTCTTTATCCTCCCGTGCAAAGGCGGTTTTGAGGAAATCGCCTCTTGCTATAGCTCTCTATCGTGCCGTGAAGAACGCGACCGTATACCCGCTTCGCTATACGTCGCTTAGAACCCTTCAGCTCGAAAATTTCCCTCTTAAAGATATTTTTCACCCCCAAAAAACTGATCTATTGAAAATTGTCGCCCCATATACAAAGGCAGGATACCCGCGCCTTTCTAATGTGTATCAGCTCTCAATTGCCATTGAAGAGGGAAATGTTTCAGGCGCATTTGTCGAATGCGGGACATGGAAAGGGGGCTGCTCTGCAATTATGGGCGCCATAGCAGACCGCTATGGAAATAGGCGCATGACCTGGTACCTCGATTCTTTTGAGGGTATGCCGGACCCAACCGAAGCAGATGGCGAAGGTACTGAGGAAATCGAAGGGGACGTACTTAAGGCGAGCATCAACGACATTGAGGAGATTATTTTCAAGAAATTAAAGCTCCCTCCAGAACGCAACCGGATCGTGAAGGGCTGGTTCCAGGAGACGTTGCCGCGCGTGAAGAGGGAAATCGGCCCGATTGCACTTCTGCGCTTGGATGCCGATTGGTACGAAGCAACTTTGTATTGCTTACGCGAGTTGTATGATCAAGTCACCCAGGGCGGATACATCATCTTTGATGACTATGCCCGTTGGGAAGGTTGCCGCAGGGCCGTGAAAGAATTCCTTGAGGAACGCAAACTCAATCCGAAGTTTGAGTATATCGGCACATATGGCCACCGGGTACTGTTCTTCAAGAAGCCGTAACGTAATCAACCTCGTTCTCCGATCTATGACTCGTACCGAACTCAACAAACTTCCCATTATGGAACTCCGCAGTCGTGCGCAAGGGCGGGCGCCTGAAGCCGGTCGTGACCCGTATGTGGGGATGACCATTCGCTTCCTTTCTATCTATCTCACAAAAGCGTTTCTTCGCACGCAGATCACACCACTCCAAGTCACGGTCGCCAGCGTCGTTTTTTTTCTTGCTGGCGTCCTAATGTTTGCGTGGAACGAATTCTCATTTGACTTGTACGGTATCATACTTATTTATGTCTCGATTCTGCTAGACGGCTGCAATGGAGAACTTGCGCGTCTTCTCGGTTACCGCCCTGAAATCGGATCACGGTACGTTGAGCCCATAAGCCACGACATCCAGTACGGACTGATGTTCATACCGCTTGCCATAGGAGCGTACGGAGCGACCGGATCGGTTCTTGTTATCTACGCCGCGTTTGTCGCCACGGTAGCGAAGCTACTCAACCGGTTTTTCATTATGCGCTATGATTACACTCTCGCGACTAATCAGAAAAGCGTCAATACGGAGGGAGAGGCGGTTATTCCATACAACCCGGACGTCGGTTTTCTTCATCGGACATATCGTTTCCTAAACAGGAACTTTTTCAGCTCGGTCGGACTCATTGTGCCGCTCCTCGTTTTTACCTCGGTTGGCCGAGTTGACCTCTTTATCTGGCTCTTTGCGATAGTATACAGCGGCTTCGCGCTCATGCATTTCTATAAACAATTCCGCCATATCAGTCGGATCGATACCCCACTCATTCCCCATGACTAAGAAACGTCTCACTGCAGTTATATTGGCCGGTGGCCGTGGCACCCGTCTTGGCGAGCTTACGGAAGAGACTCCGAAGCCTCTCATCACCGTTAATGATAAACAGCTCCTTAGTTACGGTGTCGGCTTTGCACACGCGCTCGGCGCGTCACGCATCATTATTTCAGCGAGCTACATGACCGAGAAACTTGACGAGGCGCGAAAGAAATTTAAGATTGAAACCGTTCTCGTAACTGACCGCATATTTCAACCAGGCAAGCGAATACTCGGCATCCTTGCAGCGCGGGATCTCGTTGAGGGTGATTTGGTGATATTTGACGCTGACTACATCTTCCATAAGGATATCGCTGACGCGGTGCGCAGAGGAACATATGCAGACATGACGGTTCATGCAGCCGACAGCAAGTCGCCGTGGATGGCTCAAGATGTCATCGCTCGTTTTACGGACCAATATCGACTGATTGACATGATCAAAACGGAAGGTACACAAAAGAATCTGTCAGCTAACGAACTATACTTCAACAGCCTCTTATATTGCCCCGCACATGTGCTCGAGGATTTTTTCTCTGCGGCTGAATGTGCGGCGGCCATAGAGGGTCCCGGAGGTCAGCACCTTGAAGACGCCGTGCTCGTGTTTAACAGAAATAAACCAGTCCGGGTGAGAAACCTCGGCACTCCACTATGGGTTGAGATTGATACGCCTACAGAACTCGACGCCGCTCATAGGTTCGTGGCGACATACGCTGATTTCATCCCGTACGCATGAATACCTACAGGTGTAAATTCGGTTTTGACTTCGATGGCGTTATTGCCGATACGATTCACCTTAAGCGACGCCTCGCCAAAGAGCTTCATGGAGTCTCTATACCCGAAGAAAAGTTTAAAGAATATATGGTCATTAATGAAGGATACTTGACTCGAGACCAATACCGCGATCTCATGGCTGTCGTTTGCGGCGATCCCGTATTTGGAATTCAAGCACTCGAACTCCCGGGTGCAGTCGATACATTGCGCGCACTACAGAATCGGGGAGACCAGATTAGGCTCGTCACTTCGCGATTCGGACCTGAGGTCGACGTGATTCACGCGTGGCTTCAGGAGCGAGGACTTGCACTGGAATGCGTTGCGGTCGGGTACGGTAACGACAAGGCAGCCGCCGTTGAGGGCTTTGACATCTACGTCGATGACGATCTCCCCAAGCTTATGCCTCTTATTGGACACATCCCGAAACTTTTTCTTTTTTCACAGCCTCACAATAAACAGGTGAGCGTCCCTGGTGCGATCAGACGGGTGGATACATGGGAGGAACTTGCTCATGAGGCCGGTTTTTGGCGGCGGACTGCTTCTGTCCATACCTCCCTATGAAAGCTAAATCAGAAAAGACCAAGCGTCCTGACAAAAGCGAGCTGATACGGTATGCGCCCGCCTATGAGGTGTGGACGCAAAAGATAGGTACAAATTCGGAAATATTGTTCAAGCATTATTTTGATACTGGCGAAAGAAAAATCGTTGCACGATACGGCAGCCAGAAAGGGGGATTTTCGTATAGAGAAGCGCTGCAAACTATGCAGCGGCTTGCTACCTACCAAAAAAATCTAGAGGAGCTGCATATACCGGTATCGCCGATAGAACAATTGATATTGGAATATGATCCTAGTTCACAACGGGCGGTCATTACTAAGGTTTCTCCGTGGGTTGGGACAGAGGTTAGCGCGTTACTTGAACGCTCCGGTCCTGGCGACGCACCATTCATTCGAGATCTCGTGGGGAAAATGATGTCTATCCTTCAGCCGGTATGCAAAATGCGGTGGAGAGGATGGGAGACGCGCATCGGCATCGATCCGCGTGCGGCAAATTTCACACTCGATGCGGCAGGAAAAATATGGTTTGTGGATGTGTTCCCTCCGCGATATCGTCACAAAAAGGGACCTCTCGTGGAGTGGCCGGAACCTCGGAGCCGTCTTGGCCGTACATTGGGTTATTTTAAGCATTATGACGTGCGCGGCATCATACTCTGTTTTGTGTCTCAATTAGGTCGTGCTAATCCGGCGCTACGGACATTGACAGAGTCAATGGTATTCGACTCATTGGACAAGCTCCTCTCGGAGAAAGAACGCGCCCTTTTTATTCAGGGAATAGAACAAACATCGTGGAAAAAAGTCCGCTCGCTCATAAACGCGCACTCGTCACTATCACGTGCAGACAAGCGGCGCATCATCGCTTTCATTAGGGGAGCTGCCCGTGAGCAGGTATTTAGGCGACCGTACTATGTGTACGCGCTTAGAGAAATCGCGCTTGAATTGGCGGCGGCAGGCCTCATGAGCAGTGACTCTCTCGAGGAGTTCTTTAGGAAATCGCATTTTGAAGACAAGTTTCCCAGCGGGAAACTTCAAGAGCTTGAACAGCATCTTAGTTCTATCGTGCGGAGCGCGTGAAGCGTATCACTCCCATGCGTACGCAATTATCTAAACTCATAACAGCGATTGGGCTCGCACGGCAGGCATACGCCGCCTATTTTCCGCAAATACTGGCTCTTACCGGGCTTGGTTTTTTAAGCGGCTTCTTTGAAGGTGTTGGCGTCAATGCGCTCATTCCGCTTCTTGCGATTTTGACAGGTTCAGCCTCAGGCGGAGATGACCCGATATCACAGGCGATAGAGCATTTTTTCTCGCTACTCGGAATAGATTTTTCTCTTAAGTTTATACTCATCTTCATCATTCTTCTTTTTATATTAAAGGCGATGGTATTACTACTCTTCAATTACATCAAAATAAAAATTAGCTCCGGATATGAAAAAAAAGTTCGTACGGCGCTTTTCAGAGACCTCCTTCACGCGAAGTGGCCGTACCTGTTAAAACAGAAACTCGGGTATTTTGAAACTATGATGATGACGAATATCCGATTCGGTTCGGAATTGCTTGGACAAATCGGCGATGTGATTATTCTTATCGCGGGACTTATAGTGTACACGGCCATCGCACTTAATATTTCTCCGCGGATTACGCTTATAACGCTTGCAGTCGGTGCCGTTTTCTTTGTTGCGCTCAGGCCCCTTCTCAGCCGTACGCGCAGCGCAGCAAGACAAACGGCGACGATTAATAAGTCAGTGGCCCATTTTCTCAACGAGAATATCATCGGAATGAAGACTCTCAAGGCAGCCGTGATTGACGAAAAGATCGGGATGCGCGCCTCGCAATTTTTTGATAATTTAGCGCGCTTACGTACACGAACGCTTCTATTGCGCAACATCGGCGGTGCCATATTGCAACCGATAAGTCTCATCTTTGTGAGCATCATCTTTAGCATCTCGTATAAGCTTCAGGGTTTTCAGTTCGTGGCATTTATTCCGGTCGTGTACCTTATACAGAGAATCTTTTCATATCTGCAACAACTTCAAAGCCATTTGCACAAGATGATGGAATCTGGACCGTATGTTCGAACCATTCTTGAGTACCAGCGTGAGACACACGCACATCGTGAACAGACGTCCGGAACGAAGACATTTTCTTTTAAGAAATTGCTTGAATTCAGGGATGTTTCCTTCAGTTATGCTCCCGATAATCCCGTGATTAATCATATTTCGTTTCATCTTGAGAAAGGCCGGATGATGGGAATCGTGGGGCCTTCTGGAGGCGGTAAGACGACGATCGTCGATTTGATGCTGCGGTTCTTTCACCCCAGCTCGGGTGCGATACTTCTTGACGGAGCCGACATACGAGAAATTTCGCTTTCGGACTGGCGCAGGTCCATCGCCTATGTGTCGCAGGACATATTTTTGCTGAACGACACCATTGCGAACAACATCCGTTTCTACGATGACACGATTACGGACCTTGATATGATTCGCGTGGCGAGGATGGCATCCATCTATGAATTCATAAAAAGTTGTCCAAAAGGTTTTGAGACTCCGGTCGGCGAACGTGGCGTCCTTCTCTCGGCGGGGCAACGTCAGCGCGTGGTGATCGCGCGGGCGCTCGCCAGAAATCCTGAACTACTCATTCTTGACGAGGCGACAAGCGCGCTTGATAACGAGTCGGAAGCGCAGATTCAGCGCGTCATCGAAAATCTGAAAGGTCATGTGACGATATTGGCGATTGCGCACCGGCTAGCGCTCATCGCGAACGCAGACACCGTTCTCGTCATAGAGGGTGGAGCCATCGTAGAGAGAGACGATCCGCAGCGCCTGCTTGAAGACACCGACTCGGCTTTCTATAAGCTCTATAACACTGGAAGATGATGAGCGGCATTACGAAAAAGCGACTGTACCTACTCCCCGTATATATCGGATCGTTAAAATACTACGAAAAGATTCTTCCATATTTGACCGACATTTACGACGTTCGTTTTCTAATTATCCGTCCGGATGACGAGCGACGGCGTGGAATGCTTTCTTATTGTAAAACGCACGAATTGCAGGCCGAACTGTTGGATGTAGGTCTGTCTCGTGGACGCTTCCGAATACCGTTCGTGAGCGCCATTTTAAAACGCGCCGCGCACCAGAAGGCATGCCGAGCATTATTTGATAAAACTCCGAACGCAAGACTTGTTGCCGTAAAAGCGATTGCAGGATTTGAACTCATATTTCGCGAAGCGAATCGTCGTGGGATAGAGACTATCGTCCTGCAATCAGCGCTTACTCCCCCTCCAAATTTTTACAGGAAAGATGCCGATTCATTCACTACTGCGTTTATCTATCGTCTTTACTACGCGATTCTCAATATTTTATTTTTTGTTTCAGATGTGCTCACACAAGGGTGGTCATACGTCCGTACGTCCACGCATCCGAAGAAGGTTGGAGTTATCGGGAAGGAGGGCGTAGAGATTTTCCACACACGATTCGGATTTGACCCGTCAACGATAACGGTCGTCGGGAATGCCGAATATCAGCGCGTTTCGGAGCTTAAAACGCGTGTTGTTGAAGATGGTTCATATCGACAAACACTCTTACAGAAATATGGATTGGACCCGAAGAAGAAACGAGTCATTATTTTTTGTGTGTGGTATGAGCATCATGGGGCTGTCAGACCTGCACACCTCTATTCTCCGAAGGATATCAAAACACAGATTGCATACTATGGACGCATAATACAAGCGATACGCAGTGTATGTTCGGAACAGGAATATGATGTGCTTTTCAAACTCCATCCGGCAGAGAAAAACATATACGAATCCTATCGCCAGTTTGGCGTATTCTTTTTCGGAGATGAATCAATCTCTGAAGAACTTCTCGTTCTCTCGGACTTGTATATCGCCGACCCATGCACGAGTGCGAATTATATGGTCGTCGCGAGCGGAGTACCCGCCTTGTTCGTGAACGCCGAAGGGCTTCCGGCGCTTAATAAATGCACATTGTTTTATCCCATGAAGCATATTATCAAAAACTGGGAAGAATTGGATAAAACATTACTCGCATTTAAAAAAGGAACCCTTGACGCGGGCTATGATGAAAGCACAATAGACAAGCATTCAATAGATCGTATAGTGGAGTTTATAGGGAAGTGAGTCCATGTATACTATGGCGCATACTATGATTACAAAAGATACTGAAGCGCAAAAGCGTATGGAGAAAACACTCGCGCAGGAAGCGATCGCCCTCCGCAATCTTAAGAAAAATATCAGAAGTTCTGCCTTCAGTTCAGCTATAAAATTGCTGAAAAATCGAACGGGCAAAATCGTGGTACTTGGGGTAGGGAAGTCGGGAATTATTGGTCTGAAGATTGTCGCTACGTTTACGAGCTTAGGACATACCGCTGTATTTCTGCATCCGGTAGAAGCACTTCACGGAGACACGGGGATTGTCACAGACGAAGATATTCTCATCGCGTTGTCGTTTTCAGGCGAATCAGCGGAGGTTGTCAAAATAGTCCGATACCTAAAAATCAATTTTTCAGTCAAATGCATATCTGTCACAGGAGACGATAAATCATCGCTGTCGAAATTGTCGGATGTGTCAATAGCCATGAATGTTCCGGACGAGGGATGCCCGATAGGACTCGCTCCGATGGCGAGCGCAGTAGCTACGCTCGCTGTTGGCGACCTGCTCGCCTCAGCTCTTACTTCTCCCGCAGAATTTGACAAGAGACACTTCGCCAAACTTCACCCGGGAGGAAGCCTTGGTCTCGACTCCAGAACCGTCAGAGAGATGATGAAGGAAAGGAATGCAATGCCTCTCGTCAAGCATAATGCTCTGTTACAGCATGCACTCACCGTAATGACAGAGGATGGGCAGGGGGTTGTCGGTGTATGTGACGCCGATGGAATTCTAATCGGAATCGTTACAGATGGAGATGTAAGGAGATTCGTTCTAAAGCACGGTTCAATCAAAAATAAAAAAGTTCTGCATGCTATGACTAAAAATCCTAAAACGATTAGTACAAGCATGTCTGCTAAAGACGCACTATTGTTTATGGAGCAATACAGAATCACAAGCGTGTTCGTTGTAGATGATGTCAATAAAAAGCCTGTTGGCATGATTCATATGCACGATATTCTTGGGTTCGTATAAGTCACTAGTATCATGTCCGGCTTAAGCAAAACAGTTTTTATTATCATCTCTCGCTCGTTTCTGACGCGCAACATTCTGCGCTCCGGAACGCTCTCTCTCCTTAAGGAGCGCGGACATAGGATCGTCATCTTCTTCCAAGCAAAAGGCGTTCCACAGTACTTGCGGGACGAGTTTGAAGGTGCGCAGGTCACGCTACACGCCTGTGACGCCCCGATTCGACCCTTACATAGGCGGATAAACCGACTAAAGCGTTATTTGATTGACACGCGAACGACGCGGCTTGTAGCGCGGTTTGATACGAAGAAGAAGGTCATCGAGCCCAGCGGCATGGTCTCTTCAGTGAAAAAACCGTCAATGCGTATTTTCTTTGAACGTGCGTTCGTACGCGTCTGTGGGCATATGCCGCCGCTTCGGCGGCTCTTCCGCCTCCTCGAGCGACACGTATTCCTCCAGCGTCATGAAGCTATTGAGGGATGTTTTAATCACTATCGTCCGGATGTCGTGGTATCTACCTCGCTCATTTCGATATTCGACATCGCTTTTATAAAAGCGGCGCACCGCAGGGGAGTTCGGACCCTCTCAATGCCGAAAGGGTGGGACAACGTGACGAAAGAGTTTTACCCTGTTCTTCCGGACCACTTCGCCGTTCCAAATGCGATTTCAGCGGATCTTGCCGTGACCATACAGGGAATAAAGAGAGAGAACGTAGACATCGTCGGCATCCCACAATTCGATTGGTATGCGCGTCCGGAGGTCCGCAGAACACGCGAGGAACATTTGCGTGCGAAAGGACTGGACCCAGCGCGGAAGGTCATATTCTTCGGTTCAGAGGGCGCATGGTCACAAAACGACTGGCGTATTGCGGAGTTGCTGTACGAGTGGATAAGGCAGGACGCGCTCGGTGCGCCATCGCAGCTTTTCGTCAGGCCGCATTATAGCGATGTGCAGAGTCCAAAATTTGAAAACTTACGCGGTAAACCGTACGTATTTGTTGACGATTATCCAAAGGTTGATTTTCTTGTAGATAAATGGGACCCGACCGTTGCCGATACTATAGACTTCACGAATTCAATTTTACATTCCGATGTTGTCATCAATATTGCTTCTTCTCTTGCGCTTGATGCCGCCTGTGCGGACAGGCCAATAATTCTCGTCGGTTTCGGATGTGAATTCGCCGGACAAGAGGACGTCACCGTGCCGAAACTCTACGGCTCGGACCATATGCGCTGGCTGGAGAAAGCCGAAGGAACTGACCGAGCCGACTCTCCGGAAGAACTTAAAAAAATAGTTACCCGTGCGCTTATGAACCCCGCATGGCGTGCGGAAGGTCGCAAGCGCCTGCGCACAGGTCTTTGTTATCGCGTAGACGGAAAGTCGTCCGAACGTCTCGCGAACCTTGTCAGTGAAGTGGTAGAATCCAGCCAATGAAGATTCTAGGAATCGTGACGGCGCGTGGGGGCTCAAAGAGGGTTCCCCGGAAAAACATAAAAGAATTCTGCGGCAAGCCGCTTTTAACATGGACTGCGGAAGCGAGTATAGCAAGCGGCGTATTGGACCGTTTCATTCTATCAACCGACGATGACGAGATTGCAGAAGAAGGGAAGAAAGCTGGGCTTGAAGTGCCGTTTATGAGACCAGTAGAACTTTCAAATGATACTGCAAGTTCCTATGGAGTGGTGAAGCATGCGGTTGAATGGCTACGCGACAATGAACAATACGAAGCGCCATGGGTCATATTGCTTGAGCCTTCCTCGCCGGGCCGTCAGCCGTTTCATATCAAGGAAGTGGCGAAGCTTATCGCGGGCCCATCAGTGAATTTTGATTCGTTGCTCGGCATCGCGAAGATGCCGGGTCACTACAGCCATCTCAAAGAAATGCAGCGCGACGAGCAGGGTATTGTCACGCGCGCGGGCGACGGCGCCATCGTGCGCAATCTCATTCATCGCAATCAGGATATTCCAGTCACATATTACTTCAACTCGGCCGTCTACGCTCTCAAGACTGCGAATCTTTTTGACGGCAACAACTCCCTCTGGGGCAACAGTTCATACGGCTACCTTATGGACGAAAAGTATTCTATGGACATTGACACGCCCGAAGATTGGCTTATCGCGGAGACGAAGATGAAGATGGTTCTTGGAGAAAAAGAATAAAAAAATACCAGCCATTGCTATTTTCACGTTTTCGTGCTTTCCTTATTAAGGAAGAATATTGTCATATCGCAACATAACCGCATCACTGAAAAGAGGTGTTTCATGAAAGAGCATTCAATGGCTTCGAGAAAGGAAGTTATCTTTCTCGATAAAGATTCATCGCTCATGCGTACGGATATCGTACCGAAAAACGTCACGCTGATTGCCTGCCCATGGACCTTCTACGAGCGGGCGGAATTCTTGTCCCAGCAGTTGGGACTCGGCTACGTCGGCGCTTACGCTAAGAAGTTCGGCCATCGGATAATCAAGTACATAGACCCGATGATTGCCGGCGGCAACGCCGTCAGCGCGCCGGTGCAAACAAGGTACCAAAGCACGAAACGGTTCGGGTTCCCCGACGAATGGATTGTCGCCCAGATCCCGGACGAGACGGACGTAATCGGCGTTAACGCGCCGTTTACGGACTCTCGCATTGTGCTGTATCCGCTCATCCGGGCGATTAAGCGACGGTTCCCGAACATACCGGTTGTGGTCGGCGGAGTCCTCGCGACGACGCTCCCGCACCAGGTCATTCGCGAATCGGATGCCGATATCGTGGTGAAGGGAGAGGGCGAGATTGCCTTTTCCCGAATCCTTAACGGCGACCCGCTCGAAACGATTCCCGGCCTCGCATTCAAGAAAAAGGACGGGAGCATTTTCGAGAATTCATTGCGGAGTCAGCAACTGAAGACCGTTGACCAGATTCCATCGCCGGGCTACGACTTTCGCCCAATGAAGGAATATGTGAAATGGTCTCCGCGCGGGGATAGGGCCGACCGGACGCTCTCGCTCATATCGTCGCGAGGATGTCCGTTCACCTGCGAGTTCTGTAGCATCCCTGAAAAGGGACAGCTATGGAGGCCGTTCACTCCCGAACGCGTGCTTGAAGAAATCAAGATGGCTATTGAGGCGTGGGGTGTCAACCACATAGAGTTCGAGGATGACAACTTCACGCTTCAAGAACCGCGCGCACTCGCCGTGCTCCAGTATCTCCGCGATTTGCGGAGGAAGGGGTATCCGATTGGATGTTCTTTCCCAAACGGCATCATGATCGACCGGATGAGTGAAAGTCTCGCCGTTCTCCTCAAGGAGGCCGGCGCAGACATCATCTATCTTCCGGTTGAGTCCGGCGACACCAGAGTGTTGCTCTCGATGGATAAGCCGCAAGCGCAGAAGCACCTTGAAACGACCATACAAATCGCGAAGTGGTGCGTGGACGCGGGACTTCAGACCTCATGTTTTTTCATCTGCGCGTATCCGGGCGGGCGCATCAATCGGAAATGGCGGCTCGGGAAACACGGGGAAATCTTTCGCTCGCTTGGCTACGGAGAAACCGACAAGGTTTCCGAGTGGGGAAAGGAGAGTGCGTATCTGCTTTGTCAGGGCGACGAGTTCTTCATGAGTGGTGAAGACTCAAAATCGTTCGAGGTGACGCTCGCCTACTGCAAGAAGCTTCGCGCGCTCGGTGTACAGGGCATCACGCCGCTTATTGCGACTCCGTATCCTGGTACCGAGCTTTACGAAGTGTGCGAACGTTTCGGATGGCTCGCGTTTGAAGACAATCACGATGTTTTAACGACTGTATCGTACGCCGGCACGATGAAGGCCGACTACATACAGATTCAAACACCGTGGTGCTCACGAGAGGAGGCGCTTCAGCGCTGGCAGTTGATGATGGATACTTTCCCCACGTTCCATAACGTGCGGAAGGAGTCCGATGAGCGACCTCTCACAGGCAATGAGTTGCGAATTGCAATTGCATGACATTCGCTCTTTGGTTTGTTTTTTCGGACCGAAGACCGTGGCAACCTTTGTCGCGGTCTTTTTGTTTACATTTCCATAAAAGAAAATAGCGTATACTGAAGACCTTATGAAACAGCCAGCATCCATTTCGTTCGGGTCCGTGGCTATTGCCCCGAATGCGCCGGTGGTGATTATCGCCGAGCTCGCATGTGAACATCGCGGTGATATGGACGCCGCGAAGCGCCTAATTTACGAAGCTAAAGAAGCCGGCGCCGACATAGCGAAATTCCAGCTTCACATTCCTGAAGAAGAAATGGTCGGGAAACACGAGCTCATGAAGTTCTGGGCCGGCTCCATGGACGAAATTTTAAAGGAAGTCAATTTCGGTACGCTGGAACAACATGCGGAATTGAAACACTATTGCGACAAAATCGGAATCCAATATCTCTGTACGCCATTTTGCATCGGTGCCTCGGATATTCTTGAAAAAGTCGGCGTTGATGGATACAAAATCGGCTCCGGAGAACTGACTAATCTGTTAATGCTTCGTCATGTGGCCAAAAAAGGAAAGCCGATGATCGTTTCAACCGGCATGAGCACTATTGAAGAGGTTGACGACGCGGTCGCAGTATTGAAAGAAGAAAAAGCCCAGTTTATGCTTATGCACTGTCTTTCCGAATATCCGGCAAGTTACGCGAATATGAATCTCGGGCTTATTAAGGTTTATGAGGAGCGTTATGGTTGCATGGTCGGATGGTCCGATCACGCTACCGATTGGAACGGCGTCATCACGGCGGTGGCGCTTGGCGCACGTGTCATAGAGAAGCATTTCACCATTCGCGATCTTCACGGCCCCGACGACCTCGTATCGCTTGACCCCGTTCAATTTAAAAAAATGGTCGCGGATATCCGCAATATTGAGTCCGCACTCGGCAGTGAAAGAACGGTCTCAAAGAAGGAAGAAGAAGTGCGCGCCTGGGCGCATCACAGTGCAGTGGCCGCACGCGACATACGGAAAGGAGAAGTATTTTCATCGGACAACCTGGTGCCGAAGCGACCCGGCTCCGGCATTCCCGCGAGCTATCTCGATGTTCGTTACAAAGACAAACTTCTCGGTAAGCGCGCCTCGCGCGATGTACTAAAAGACACCGTCCTCACCTGGAACGATGTAGAAAATTAGCTTTTAGAAACCTTTGCACAATAGAGGGCGTTTATGTATCATGAGTCCCAACGCTCTCTAACTAATACTATGATTACTCATTGTTATCTCTGTGGTTCGAGTGAATTGAAAGTTACTCGTACCGAACTTCGTCATGGTGTGAAGCGCAGAGTCTTTGTCTGTGCGAATTGCGGACTCGTTTTTCTTGATGAGAAAAAGGGGAATTTGCAAAAGTTTTATGCGAGTAAGGAATATCGAAAGAAGTTCAGCCCGGTCATCGGCAAGGCATCTACTTCCAAAGAGATATTTAATATTTACGCTCCGGTGATGGTGAGCCGCCTCGCGCGCGTGAAGAAGTATCTCGGGAAGAACAAGCGCGTCCTCGATATCGGCTGTTCCGCGGGGCATTTCCTCGCCGCCATTAAGCCGCACGTGAAGGAATGCGTCGGTTTGGAATACAGTCTTGATAATGCGAAATTCGTTCGCAAGAACCTCGGCGTCAAGGTATACACCGACCCGATAGAGAAGACAAATCTTCCGCATAAATATTTTGATGTGATTTTCTGCCTTCAGACTTTTGAGCATATGCCGGACCCGCTGCATTTTCTGCAGTCGCTGAAGCCGTATCTCAAGAAGGGAGGCATTGTGTACTTTGAAGTCCCGAATCTTCTTGAGAGTACTCTTTCGCTCTATCACAACAAAGCGTATGATGACTTCTATTACCGCGAGGCGCACCTCTTCTACTACAATCCATCAACCTTCGCGCGCATGATGAAGAAGGCCGGATACCGAGGCAGGGTGCTTCCGTTCCAGTGGTACAATTTCATAAACCAGATGCACTGGCTTCTCGCCAATGCTCCGCAGACGAGCGGTTTTGACGGGCTCAAGGAGCCGGTGCTGGTAACCGCCAGGGATGTCAAGCCGCCGGTGCGCGTCGCGTTTAACCGCTGGATTAAGAAAGTTGATACAGAATATAAAGCCCTGCTTGAGAAGCATCTGGTATCCGACCAGATGGTGTTTGTGGGGAAGCCGAAGACGTAACCTATCGGGCTCCCGGCAGGTTGACGTATTGTAAGAAGCGGTGCAATATACGCTCTCTTACTCATGGAAAAGACACGCAAGAAAAAGAGGAAAATCGCCATTATCGCCGGCTCGCGCGGTGAGTACGGCTATTTCCGTCCCATCTTAAGAGAGATTGTTCGGCATCCAAATTTGGATTACGGCATCATAGTCACTAACATGCACGTGCTTGACCGATTCGGCTCTTCAATAGATGAAATTAAAAAGGACGGTTTTAAGATAGACGCATTCGTCCATAACACTTTTGACGGATACAATCGTCTCACGATGGCAAAATCGCTTTCTGTGTTCATGTTGCAACTTCCGGAAATCCTTCAACAAATGGGAGCAGACATGATTCTTCTCGCTGGAGACAGGGGAGAACAGCTTATGGCGGCGATTGTCGGCGCACACTTGTATATTCCAGTCGCTCATATACAGGGCGGAGAAGTGTCCGGAAATATTGATGGGACTATGCGACACGCAATCACAAAAATCTCTCATCTGCACTTCGCATCAAGCGATGATGCTGTTCGTAGAATCAAGCGCATGGGAGAAGAAACGTTCCGCACGTACAACGTCGGCGCTCCTCAGCTGGATGAACTTATGAGAGAGAAAACAGCATCTGAAACAGAGGTGCGCAAGAAGTTTTCACTTGTTAAAAATAAGCCGATTATTCTTGTCGTACAACATCCGGTAACAGAAGAATTTGAACATACTGAAAAGAACGTAGAAACAACTCTCAAAGCGGTTGCAAAATTTAATGTACAGACGGTCGTGATATTAAGCAATTCGGACGCAGGAAGCCAAGCTGCGGCGCGAGCGGTCAGCCGTAATCACACGGAAAATATGCAGGTCCACGCGAATGTTCCTAGGAAAGAGTATCTTGGGCTTATGAAAATTGCAGATGTAATCGTAGGAAATTCTTCAAGCGGTCTAATAGAAGCGCCGACGTACAAACTGCCTGCTGTCAACATTGGCAATCGACAGATGGGCAGACTTCAGGGCGAAAATGTTATTAATGTTGGATATGTAGAAAAAGATATTATTAACGCAATAAAGAAAGCGATGAGTCCGCAATTTAAAAAGCGAGTTGCAGCTGGCAAGAATCCCTACGGCGATGGGCGTTCGTCCAAACGCATCGTTGATGTGCTTGCAACTATACCTATAGATGAGAAACTGCTAGTAAAGCGGATTTCCTATTAATCAGACAATTTATGAAACACTCACATCTCGTTGCGAAAAATCTGGTTGCTAACGAACGCACTTCAATACATGAGGCGTTGATGATGATTACCGATAATCAGCGTGGTGCCATCGCAGTTGTAGATGATGATTTTGTTTATCGCGGCATGGTAAGCGACGGGGAAATACGTCGCGCACTCGTTCATGGCGCCACCCAGCTCGCACCAATTTCTAAAATAGTGAATATGAATGCGCGTACTCTTCGTATAAATGAACGCGAGAAGGCCGAAACTTTGTTTGCAGAGTATCCGGAAGTTACTCTTATACCGGTTTTAAGTAAAGGAAATGCTTTAGAAGATATAGTTGTACGTGATAGCTCCAGACGAAAAACTTAGACGAACTGTGTTATAATTCCGTCAATCATGGATGATACAGCGAAGCAAGTTGCGAGGTGGGTGGCGCTTGGCGCTTTATTTTTGCTCCCGTTCACGCCGCTTATAGTTGCGAACGGCTATTTCTTCCCCTTCATCACAGGCAAGGCGTTTTATTTGCGTATTTTGATAGAAATCGCAGTTGCGGGGTGGGCGGTGCTCGCTCTTCTGGATAAAGAATACAGGCCGAGATTTTCTTGGATAGGGGCGGCGGTTGTCGGCTTTGTCGTCTGGATGTTCATCGCGGATGCATTCGCGCCGAACACCCTAAAGGCCTTCTGGAGCAACTTTGAGCGCATGGAGGGGTGGGTGCTTCTCGCGCACCTGTTCGGTCTTTTCTTTGCCGCGAGCGCAGTTTTGCGAGTGGAGAAAAAATGGCGGGCATGGTTCTTAACTTCGCTTTGCGTTTCTGTAATAATAGTTGGATACGCGCTTCTTCAGCTCGCTGGCGTATACTCCATCCATCAAGGGTCTACACGTATAGATGCATCGCTCGGCAACTCCGCCTATCTCGCGATTTATCTGCTCTTCAGCGTCTTCGTCGCGCTCTGGCTCGCTCTTACCGAAAAATATTCGTGGCTAAAATGGTTGCTACTCGCGCTCGCGATTATAGAAGCAGTACTTATTTTCTTTACAGAGACACGCGGGACGATTATCGGACTCGTGCTCGCTCTCGCGCTTGCGGCCGGACTTACGGCAGTAACAGCCGGAGGCCGCGCGCGGCGCGCGGCCGCTCTCGCGTGTGCAGTTATTGTTCTCGTTATCGGCGGTTTTTATCTCGCGCGCAATTCCGACTTTGTACAAAACAATCATGTGCTCCAGCGCATCGCCACCATCTCGCTCGCCGATGGGGAGACGCGCTTCACCATCTGGAATATGGCGTTCAAGGGAGTACTTGAGCGTCCGCTTACGGGCTATGGCCAGGAAGGCTTTAACTATGTCTTCAACAAATTTTACGAACCTTCGCTCTATGCGCAAGAACAGTGGTTTGACCGCGCACATAACGCATTTATTGATTGGTTTACCGCCGGCGGTATTCCCGCATTTCTGCTCTACATCTCGCTCTTCGGCTCCGCGATTATGTTGCTCTGGAAAAGTTCAGAGCTATCTCGACCCGAGCGCATCGCTCTAACTGCCGCGCTCGTCGGTTACGCGGTCCATAACTTCTTCGTCTTTGACAATCTCTATTCCTACATATATTTCTTCGCGCTCCTCGCGCTTATAGACTCGCAGGTTTCCCGTCCAATTGAAAAGTTTGAAAGTATCTCGGAACTCTCTGCTGAAGATGGAGTGACATACGCGCTACCGATCGCAACCGTCACCGTATTCGCGCTCATTTGGTTCGTAAATATTTCCGGAATGCAGGCGGCGTCCAAACTTATCGTCGCCATATCTGGTTCTCCTGCCGGCATCGGGGCGAACATCGCCGTCTTTGAGGAGCTCGCCGCACGCCCGCCGTTCGCTATGCAGGAGATACGCGAACAGCTCGTTTCATTTGCGAGCGCGATAGTGCAAAGTTCTTCAACCACGAATGAACAGAAACAACGAACAATCGCGCTCGCAATCGGCGAGATGCAGAAACAAGTCGCATCGTATCCTCTTGACGCGCGCGCGCATCTACAGCTCTCATACGCGTATCGCATCATCGGAGACGGCGCAGCCGCAATAAAAGAAATTGAATCGGCTATTCTTCTATCGCCGAAGAAAATCGGATTCTATATTGAGAAGGGAACCGTTGAGTGGGACACGGGCGATATGAAATCGGCGCAAGAAGATTTCAATGCCGCCTACGCGCTCGGCCCGCAGTTTTCAAGTCTTGCTCTATATGCGGCCGCAGGAAATATCGCAGCCGGTGACAAGAAAGCGGCCGACAAAATCCTGACTGAAGTCTTCGGTGCAACAGACATAGACAATGATATTCTCGCAGTAGCGTACTATCGCGCCAAAGAATGGTCGCGCCTTATCAGCATGTTAAAAACGCGTGCAGAGAAGCCAGGTGCGGAGGCATCCGCATGGTTCTCTCTAGCGGCGGCCTATTACGCCGCCGGCGACAAGATGAATGCGATACGAACAATAAAAACTGCAATCGCGAAATATCCTGAAGCAGCTTCCGCCGGTGCTGAAGCTATTAAGCAGATACAAGAAGGAAAATGATGAAGTCAGACTTCAAAAAAATTCCCAGAAGTCTGACTTCTAACATCCCGCTCGCGCCTTTGACAACATTCGGGATTGGCGGAGAAGCGCGATTTTTCATAGAGACGCGGTCTGTTGAAGAAGTGATAGAGGTGCTCGCATTCGCTCAAGCCGGTTCACTTCCGGTGTTCGTGCTCGGCGGAGGTTCAAATATCGTAATTGCTGATAGTGGCTTTGATGGATTGGTACTCTTCATGCGAATACAGGGCATCACGACGGAAAAACACGATGACCGAATTTTGGTAACAGTCGGTTCTGGTGTTATGTGGGACGACTTTGTCGTTTGGACTATCGAGCACGACCTCAAGGGTCTTGAATGTTTGTCTGGCGTGCCCGGCACAGTCGGCGGAGCGGTGGTTGCGAATCTTGGCGCGTACGGAGCGCAGTGCAGTGATATGTTCGTTTCTGCAGAAGTGATTGATACGAAAAGTGAAAGTAGTAATGTGCAAGTTGTAAAGAAAGAAGACTGTGATTTTTCATACCACGACAGCATGTTCGGTCGCGCGCAAGGGAGGTATGTTGTAGTGCGCGCCACATTTTTACTCTCAACCGATTCAACTACAGCTCTTTCATATAAAGATAATCGTTTTGATATGGCTAAATTAATAGCGAAGCTCGGTCATACACCGACGCAGACAGAAGTTCGTGAGTCAGTGCTGAACATGCGTGAAGAAAAGGGCTCGCTCATTATGGACGGCAGACGCTCTTTCAGGAGCGCTGGGTCGTTTTTTCATATGCCGTTCGTGTCGCAGGAACAATATACAGAGATTGCAAAACGTGCGAAAGAACTTGATGCCGAAAAGGAGAAACATCTGCGTCCGTGGGCGTGGGAACAGACTGACGGTTCGTATAAAATAGCCACCGGTTTCTTGCTGGAGTACACGAAGTTTCAGAAGGGATACGTGCATGGAGCGGTTGGAATATCTCCTTTGCACACGCTGTCAATAATTAACGTCGCGAATGCGCGCGCAAGCGAGGTCGCAGAGCTTGCGCGCGCTATGCAAAATGCGGTTGAAAAAATATTCGGAATCAAACTTGAACGCGAGGTGGAATACATCGGCGATATTCATTAACTCATCGTCCGTTATAATCCGTCTGTTGCAATTCATTATCTTCCTTGTCCTCTTTCTATTATCTAACGACCGGCGCAAGATAGAAAGTATGCTACTTTACATAGAATATGGCACGAATGGAACAAGAGTCACGAAAAAGGCATAAGAAACAGAATCTCCAGCGTGCGCTTCTTCTGACACTCGCGACGGCTGGTCTTGTTGCGTGGGCGATGATGGCCCCGAACACACTCCGTCTACTTAAATATCTTCCCGGCGACCCAATCCGATACCGATTACGAACTGCTGCTGGGAAACTGGTTGCAAAAAAATACGCCGTGTGGGTAAAAAACGGAGGTGCATATTGTTTGCAACTTACCGAAAAGGGGCAGAAGGCGCTTGCATTTGAACAGTCCGTTCTCTCGCTTAAAAGCCAAAAGCGTAAATGGGACGGACGATGGCGCATTGTCACGTTTGACGTGCCAGAACGCCGTCGAGGAGTTCGCGGTCGTCTCCGAGCGATGATGAAAAGTGTCGGTTTCGTTCGGATGCAGAAGAGCGTATGGGTCTATCCGTATGACTGCGAAGAGTTCATCGCGCTTCTCAAGGCCGAATTAAAGGTCGGGCGAAACGTTCTCTATATCATTGCAGACCGCATAGAACACGATGGGGCATTACGCAAACACTTCAGTCTTCCGGCTTTGTGAATCTTCTTATATTCTGACGGTCGGCGCAAGATAGAAAGAATTTATTTTTTGTTAATATAGTTTATGGAAATTCCGCGCGCGGTCACGCGTGACTTATCCACAGATGAAGATTTTTTCTCACACAAAAAGTTTTTTACGCGCGATAATACATACAGAAACGTTTGCGCACTTAAATTATCCGCCAGCTGGCGGACGTGCACAGACGGGTCGACATATCAGCCGTTATTTTTAATTCAAATACCATGGCAAAAAAGCGAAAGGCAGCGAAGAAGACGAAGAAGCGAAAGGAATCAAAGAGCCGTCGCTAATCAGGCCTAGCAAAAAATCCCGTCCGCCAGTTGGCGGACGGGATTTTTTGCGTTATAATGCGCGACGATGCTCGGGCTCTCCCGTTTCTTCTCAAAGAATCAATCCGCGGCTGCGCTTTCGGCCGCGGCGCCTATTGTCGCGTCGGCGAACAAGTTTTCTGAAGAGTTTACAGGACTCTCGGATGAATCTATTCGTGCAAAGCTCGCCGAGGTGCGCGCACGCGCCATCGCTGAAGGGGCGACGCCGGAAAGTGCTATTCCGCTCGTGTTCGCGCTTGTACGCGAGGCGTCCCGCCGCACGCTCCGTCAACCGCACTTTGACGTACAGTTCATTGGCGGTCTCGCCCTTCTCTACGGTAAAATCGCCGAGATGCGTACCGGCGAGGGTAAAACACTCGTCGCCACTCTCCCAGCCACCTTCCACGCCCTCTCTGGGAAGGGCGTGCAGGTCGTCACCGTTAACGACTACCTCGCGCGCCGCGACGGCGTGTGGATGGGCCAGGTCTATGATTATTTCGGACTCACAGTCGGCGTTGTGACAAGTTCCGGTACATATCTCTACGATTCTTCGCACATTGAAAAGAAAGAAGAAAAGGAACTGGACAGCGAGCGCGACACGGAGGGTTCTTTTAAAGTTTTGTACGACTATCTGCGTCCGGTAACGAAAAGAGAAGCGTATGCATGCGACATTACCTACGTCACCAACAACGAACTCGGCTTTGATTATCTGCGCGACAACACGGCATACGACGCATCGCAGATCGTACAGCGCCCTTTTCATTACGCGATTATTGACGAAGTGGACTCTATTCTGATTGATGAGGCGCGTACGCCGCTCATCATATCGGGACCAACTGGCGATTCACAGATGTTCTACGAGCGCTTCGCGGAGATTGTTCGCGGTATGAAAGCTGGCGAGGATTATTCTATTGACGAAAAACAGAAGGCGATTGCTATTACTGAAGAAGGAATGCATAAGGCGGAAGTCGCACTCGGATTGGAAAATCTCTATACGGAAGGAGGTATGAAGTATGCGCACCATCTGGAAACGGCGGTGCGCGCGCAGGCGCTCTTTCAGAATGACAAGGAATATGTGGTGCGCGGCGGCGAAATTATTATTGTAGACGAATTCACAGGGAGGTTACAGCCGGGCCGTCGCTGGTCTGAAGGCCTGCATCAGGCGATAGAGGCCAAGGAGGGAGTCGCCATTAAGGAGGAGACGCGCACGTATGCGACCGTAACCTTCCAGAATCTGTTCCGTATGTATAAACGGCTGTCCGGCATGACCGGCACTGCGCTTTCATCCGAAGAGGAGTTCTATACCGTCTACGGGCTTGAAGTAGTCGTCGTGCCGACCAATAAACCCACGGCGCGCAAAGATTATGACGACCTCATCTTTCAGACGGCCGCGGGCAAATATCACGCAGTTGCGCGCGCGGTGAAGGAGCGTCACCTGAATGGACAGCCGGTCCTAGTGGGAACAGTCTCCATTGAAGATAACGAAACGGTTGGTCAGTATCTCGCCGATGCGGGCGTTCCTCATGAAGTGTTGAATGCGAAGAATCACGAACGCGAAGGCGAAATTATCGCTGAAGCGGGCAAGGAAGGAAGAGTGACGGTCGCGACCAACCTCGCCGGCAGAGGCGTTGATATCAAACTCGGCGGAGCGCTCGCCACTCCAGAGATGCGTTCAGCCGTACTTGAGAAAGGCGGCCTTATGGTCATCGGGACCGAACGGCACGATGCGCGTAGAATTGATAACCAGCTCCGAGGACGTTCCGGCCGCCAGGGCGACCCCGGAGAGACGCGTTTCTATGTCTCTCTGGAGGATAAGCTTATGCGCGTCTTCGCCTCTGAAACGTTGAAAAAGGTGATGGGGCGTTTCGGTATTCCAGAGGACGAGCCCATTGAGAGCGCAATGATTACGAAATCTCTGGAGACTGCGCAGGGGCGCATTGAGGGATTCAACTTTGACTCGCGCAAGCAGGTTCTCGCCTATGACGACGTTATGAACACCCAGCGCCTCGCCATCTACGCGCGGCGCCGCGCCGCGCTTCTCGGCAACGATACGGAGGCAGAAGAACTTATTTTGGCGCTTATTTCTCGCACTCCAGACGGAAAGTCAGATGAACAAGTTGTCCCGGGCGTGTTTGATACGAAGAAAAGTGAATTCGGAGATGAGTTCGTTCCGCATCTGCGCCGACTGCTTCTGCAGGTTATTGATACGTTCTGGCTGGAACATCTGGAGACGATGGACTACCTGCGCCGTTCAGTATCGCTTCGGGCGTACGGGCAGAGGGATCCTCTGATTGAATATCGGCGCGAAGGACTTATGCGTTTTAGACAGCTTGAAGAGAATATAAAATCGGCGGTATCACTCGCATTACCTCGTCTGGAACGGGCTGATGATACGCGCTCCGCCAGCCGGCGGACGCTAGAAGAGGAAAAGATTCGCGCCGCTCTGGTCGCTGCCGGCCGAGAAGAGGGAAGCTCTCCGATGCCGATTAAGAAAACGGGCGGACACGGCAGGAACGATATCGTCACAATAAAAAAAGGCTCAGAGATGCGTTCTCTCAAATATAAAAAAGCCGAACCGCTTCTCGCCGACGGTTGGGAAATCGTTAGCGCAAACTAATATGGCTTTCATAGACGAAGCGAAGATATATGCGGAGTCGGGGAAGGGCGGCGACGGCGTCGTTCGGTGGTTGCGTACTAAGGAATCCGCGCGCGGAGGCCCTTCCGGTGGGGACGGAGGTAAGGGCGGCGACGTCGTTCTCATCGGCGTGCGCGACATCTCTGCGCTCTCACATTATCGCTATGAGAAAAAATTTCATGCCGAAGACGGCGAGGCCGGGAAGAGCGAGTTAAAGCACGGTGCAAACGGAGCTGATACTATTCTTAAAGTGCCGGTCGGCATCGTTGCACGCATCGGTGAGACCGACGAGGAATATGAAATTACAAAGGAAGACGAAAGCATCGTTCTCTTCCGCGGAGGCAGAGGAGGGTTTGGCAATGCTCGCTTCAAGAGCTCTACGCATCAGAATCCGTTTGAGCGAACCGTAGGGAAAGAAGGCAAGGGTGGGGATATTGAATTAACGCTTAAGATTATAGCGGACGCCGGACTTATAGGCCTGCCAAATGCTGGTAAGTCCTCGTTATTGAACGCGCTCACACGTGCCAAGTCTAAAGTCGGCAATTATCCGTTTACCACGCTTGCGCCGAATCTCGGAGACTTCTACGGCCGTATCCTCGCGGATATTCCCGGACTTATAGAGGGCGCCTCGTCCGGACGAGGTCTCGGAATAAAATTTCTTAAGCATGTTGAAAGAACAGGTATTCTTTTACATCTCGTCTCTGCTGACACAGGTGACCCTCCCTCGGCATATGGGGAAGTGCATAAGGAGATAGAGTCATTCGGGCATGGATTAGTCAATAAGCGCGAAATTATAATCCTGTCTAAAATAGACTTAATCTCGCTTGAGGAATGCGAAACAAAGGTTCGGTTACTGGAGCGGGAGACTGGCAGGGAAGTGCTTAAAGTGTCTATAAAAAATCCAAAATCGGTTAAGAACTTCTCGGATACGTTGGCCAAAATACTAAGCTAGGGTACTCTTTCCATATGTACCGTCCCACAATAGGTCTTGAAATACATGCCGAACTTAAGACTCGGACGAAGATGTTTTGCGATTCTGCGAACAATCCGGACGAGACTCAACCGAACATAAATGTCTGTCCGGTCTGTATGGCGCATCCGGGGACATTGCCGGTGATGAATCGCGAAGCCGTCAAACACATTCTGCGTATCGGTACGGCGGTTGACGGCAATCTCGCCGATTTTAGCGAATTTGACCGCAAGAGTTATTTCTATCCGGACATCCCTAAGGGATACCAGATCAGCCAGTACATTCACCCGATTGTTACGGGAGGCTCGCTCGCCGGCGTTGATATAACGCGGGTGCATCTTGAAGAAGATACTGCGCGCTCAATCCACCTGCCTGCCGGCAAGGCAGGTTCTAGCGATAAAAGTCTTGTTGATTTTAATCGCGCAGGCATTCCGCTCATGGAGCTCGTCACAGAACCTGTCATACACGATGCATTGACTGCCGGCAGGTTCGCGCGAGAACTCCAGCTCCTCCTGCGTACGCTCGGTGCTTCCGGAGCGAATCTGGAAAAAGGAGAGATGCGCATTGAAGCGAATATCAGCGTCGCAAAAGACACAAGGTTCAACCTTAAATCAGAATCCTCCAAGGTTGAACCTTGTGTCTTAGGTACGAAGGTAGAAGTGAAGAATATAAACTCATTTCGTTCTGTTGAGCGTGCAATAGAATATGAAATAAAACGTCAGACAACTCTCATTGAAGAGGGAGGAAAAGTTGTGCAGGAGACGCGCGGCTGGAACGAGGCGAAGCAGGAAACGTTCCACCAACGATTCAAGGAGGGCAGCGCCGACTACCGCTACTTCCCGGAGCCTGACCTGCCGAAACTTTTTATTTCTGAAATTCACGAATTCTCACGCGAGGCGCTCCGGGCATCATTACCGGAATTGCCGTCAGAGAAACGAAAAAGACTGAATAAAGATTATAGGCTGAAAGAAGAAGTCGTGGAGTTTTTTATGCAGAACGTTGAACTCGGAACGTTCTTTGAAAAAGTCGTATCAGGGAGAACTTCTGATTTTGCAAAACTCTCCGCGAATTATATTACGTCCGACCTCGCATCGCTAATAAAGGAGAAAACAGGTGAGATCTTTTCTAATGTAGATAATTTTATAAAACTTATGGACATGGTTGTTTCAAACAAACTTTCTTCGCGAGGGGCGAAAGATACTCTGGCGATATTGTATAAGGAAGGCGGTGACCCTGAAACGATAGCGAAGGAACACGGTCTGATTCAGGTACATGACTCAACCGCTTTAGAAACGGTTGTGGATACGGTTCTAAAGAGAGAAGAAAAAGCAGTTCTTGAATACAAGAGCGGTAAGCAGGCGGCTCTTCAGTACCTGCTCGGGAAGGCAATGAAGGAAAGTGGCGGAGCTGGTAATCCGGATAGCCTACGTAAGCTCATAGAAATCAGACTTCAAGAATTGAATTAGAAGTCTGACTTCTCTGGCTCCTGTGCACAGCTCTTCCATACTAGCCGAGATATGCATATAATACGTGCATGGATGAATTGATTATAGAAGATAAGAAGTATGTATCGTCAAAGCGAGCTGCGAAGATGACAGGATATGCGAAGGATTATATCGGTCAGCTCTGCAGAGAAGGGAGAGTTCCGGCGCGACTCATAGGCCGTAATTGGTATGTGCTGGAAACGGCCATACAGGACCATCGTTTCGGCACTATCCCGACACCAGAAATGGTCGGGACCCCGACTTCTGACGTCAGGGCTGAATCCATAATATCCACAACATGGGAATCTCCGCGCTATGAAGCATCTTCAGACGAGCTTCTGCCGTCGATAAATCGTCTAAAAACCGCTGAAACAAGCTCTATAGACGAAAATAGCGAAGAAATTAAAGAATCTGAGCGTCTTCAAGACACTTGGAAGACATGGTTTGATCGCATAGCAGATACAGAAACGAAGACTGAAGTAGTTGAGAAAATAGAAGAAGAAAAACCAGTTAACGTGCCTATTCACACGATATACAGACAGCCACCGGAAGAGCTTCTACCACATAGTAGTCAGAGTATTAAGACGGAAGAGTATAAGGAAGAAAGGAAAGGATGGAACAGAGCATCAGTCATTACAATTCAAGCGTGCAGTGTATTCCTAGCAGTTGTTGTAGTGTCATTAGCGATTGTTGGTAGCGGATATTTAGATGAATATATAATCTCTAATAGCCAAGTTAGAATAATTGCAGGAGTAGGACTGTATAATAAATAGTGTATTTACTTTTTTTCTCGTCTTGGATAGACGAGGTAACATATTATAGAATTAATTTATAGATATCGGATATCTTTAGTACCCTGTAACGCAATATACGGCTTTTATAGGCGTTTTATATTAAATAAGAGTATTCCGATTGGTCTGCTATACTGAGCTTAAACGTTAATTTGTATTTTTTACCTGTGAAAAATAGATTATATCAAGTGTTTTATAAGTAGTTGAACGCATATACATACATTAGATATTCGGCTGATTCGCTTACATAGTCCGGAATAGCTATATTATTACTATGTAGTTCGTCTATACAGATTACTCTATTTCTTGGTCAATTATTCTCGCCTGTGATTACCACAAAAGTCTCAACTTCTGATGTTTTATCACGTTCGTGCTCATAATCTCGTCATATTTCGTTAATATAACACTTCAGGAGCGTCTTTAACTCAACTATGTTAGGGTTTGTCGCTACAAAACTTGGACACCGGATGTCCGAGTTTTAATGATTGAGAGCCAATACGAACTCGTTTAAAACTTATCCACAGATTTTTTATAGGAGGTGTCGAAATAGTGAGTTACTATTTAGTTAATTCGGCTATCCGACATGAATCAAATCTTTGAAAAAAACTTCATACCGACGAAAGAGGCCGCAGAGTTATCCGGCTACACTTCGGATTATCTCGCACGTTTGGCAAAGTCCGGAAAAATCTCTGCTTGCCGAGTTGGGCACACATGGTTTGTTGATTCAGAATCCCTCACACGTTTTCTAGAACAACAGGGGAGCCGCAAGATTGATTACGCGCGCTCACTCGCACGCGCACGCGAAAAGGAATATATGGCTCTCCACTCACCGGCTCAACAGGTAATTAAGACCTTGACAAAGCCGCTTGAAATGCCTGAGAAACTCGGCATTGTCGTGAACACATTTCGTTCTCATGCGTTCGCAATTTCTCTGGCACTCGCCGTAGTTGTTTCCGGCGCGATGGCGGCGCGCGCATCGGCGATACCGTCCATCGCAAATCAGATTGCTGAAATCGCCGGTGAAATAAATTCTGGTTTTAACGAAACATTCGGAAACATTCCTTCGCGCATCTTAGCGAGAATTGGAAAAGCCGACGATGACATGCGCTCAAATTATCCGCGCGTCGCTGAAAATGTTTCGCGCGCATCTGCCGACCTCGCTTCGCCGAACCTGACCGAATTCAATCCGGATTCTCTGCGAATGGCCATTGCCGAGAATCAGCGCGAATACAATCCAATTTCTTCAGGACCAAAAATTTCTTTTTCAGTCACGCCGATTACATTTGAAAATTTACAAACATCCGCGTTTAGTGCGTACGAATTTTTCACATCGCCTTCGCATATCACGCGTACATATCATCAAGCAGTCGGAAAAAATATTTATAATTCAATCATCAAATCACTTTCCGTTTATCGTTCTCTTATAGAAAATTCAGGAACAAAAACTCTCGCGCTCGCCGTGTTCGCGCGAGACACTCTCGCGACCGCACCGAGATTCGTTTCTGAATTTAATCTTGCGTTCGGGAACGCGATTATCGGCATGGCGCAGACGGCGATACGCGCAGATACAATGCTTGCATACGGTCTCGCGGAAACGGCTCCGAGAAGCGCCCGCGCAACAGTCGCGCTACTCGGAGAGATTGGCGGCACCATTGCTGTCCTCACCTCCAATGCTGTCGCAGAAACACCGTCTCACGTCGCTCTAGCCCTGCGTAGCTTTAGCGAAGCGGGGCCGGCCATAGCTTCTGCTGTCTTTAATGCAGAATATGCCGTATCTACTCGTTTTGTTAAGGACATGCAGACAATCTCCGGTAGCTATCTGAACGCAGTTAATACGGCCGGACGCATCTATCACTACAGCTCGCTCGCTCTCCAGAACATTGGTGAAGCAGGACCGGACGCTATTAAAGACGCATATCTGGCAACGCTCGGTAAAAGCGCTCTGGCTCTGGACTCTTTCGTCAAGACTCCGAAGGTCGCCGCCGTATTCGCCGCGATTGAACCTGTTCTCACAACCGGTGAACGCGCGGCGTTCATAACTTATAAAACAGTCCGCGGATGGTTTGATTCAACAAGTCGCGCGCTCGCGATACTTCTCGGTCCGCCACCATCCGTCGTTCTGCCGAGCGGAGCGCCGCGTACGCGCCTGCCTGCGCAGACAGGCGTCCTCACTGTCGCGACCTCATCTCAAGCTAGTCAGTCGTCGAGCATTTCGTATCCGACCTACACGACCGTCGTGCGCGGAGTTTCTGAAGATTTCGTGAGTCAATCGCTCGCCCCGTTAGAAACTAGGTTTCTAACGGGGCTCGCGTCGCTTCGCGCGGACATTCTCGCGACGACTGCAGGAATGATACGACCGGTCTACATGCAGACGGTGACGAATGCCGCGACGACACAGATGGTGAATAAAATAGAAGACCTCTCCAATCTCATCGTTCGCAACGGCGATTTCCGTAACAGCATATTCGATAACGGTATCAGGGTCGCGGCCACTGGAGGCAACTTCACCAATCTTACCGGTGGGACAACCGTTCTTGGCGGGACTACCATCACCGGCAATTTATCAGTATCTGGAACTCTTACACCGAGCATCCTTTCAGCGACCGACTACATCTCTGCGCCGTACTTCGTCGCGACCTCTACAACCGCCACTTCAACATTCGCCGGAGTGCTCGCCATCGGCACTACGACCCCATACGGCAACGGCCTCTTCATCGTCGGCACTACAACCCCCCTTCTTTACATAGAGAGAAATAGCGGTCGCATTGGTATCGGCACGTCTTCACCGCTCTACACGCTTGATATTGCGGGCACGCTTAACGCCTCCGGAGCGGCAACATTCGGCGGAGTGCTCACCGCAAGCGCGACAAGTACCGCCGCCTATTTTGCGGCATCCACCCGCGGAGCCGTCGGCGCTCCCGCCTACACGTTCTCCTCCGACTTCACGACGGGTCTGTGGTCTCCTCTCGCCAACACGCTCGCGCTTTCAACCGGCGGCGCGGAGCGGCTTCGCGTAGACTCTTCCGGCAACGTCGGCATTGGCACCACCACCTCATTTGCCTCTCTCCAAATCGCCACCACCACCGGTAAGAACCTCGTCCTCTCTGATTCAGGTGCTGGAGCGAATCTGAAGCACTGGCTCTTTTCCTCAATGGGAGGGAATCTGTACGTCGGCACCACCACTGATGTGTATGCGACGTCAACACCCGCGTCGTTCTCCATCAGCAATGCGGGCAACGTTGCCATCAACGGCTTAGGCACCACCACTATCGCCGGATTCTTGGATGTGAACGGCACAGGCACCAACGCGACAAGCACATTCGCGAGCAACTTGTGGGTGAAGGGCACGCTCCGCACAGGCACGGGCTCTATGTACTTAAACGACACCGGACTCACCTCTTCAGACGGCAATCTCGTCCTCTCGCGTAACGGCACTTCATATCTGAACGGCGGATCGGTCGGCATCGGCACCACGACTCCGTACGCCAAGCTATCTGTGGTCGGCCAAATCGTCGGCGCATATTTCACAGCGACCACTTCTACAGCTTCCACATTCCCGTACGCCTCCACCACCGCGCTCACGAACTCTGGCGCATCATACTTCGGAGGACAACTTAATCTAACAGGCTCCGCCGCCAACATCGCGCTCGGCTCCAACTATCTCTCAGGCGATGGAGGCGACGAGGGTATCGCCGTCAACGCAAGCGGCCAAGTATCAATCGGTGCTTCGACACAAGTCACGTCAAAGCTCCTCACCATCTCAGATGTGGCGAGCGCGAGTACCTACACGCAAGCTGGAGCTCAAGGTATACAGGTGGTCGCTAGCGGTGGTGGAGGCATCTACATGAGCGAGGTCGGTGGCGCCTATGGAAAATACGAAGCGTACGGCGCCGGTGTGAACAGCCAGCTCGGCGTCGGCACGATGAACGCGTTCCCTCTCGGGCTGTGGTCCAACAACGCCGAGCGTATCCGCCTCTCCTCGGCCGGAGGACTCTCTATCGGCACCGGCTACATATCAACCGATGCGGGTGCGAACAATGTCATCATTCAGGGCAACATCGGTATTGGCACTACTACGCCCTCCGCAACGTTCGCCGTCCACGGCAACGCATACACCAGCGGCACCGGCTTCTTCGGCGGGGCATTGACCGCCACCTCCTCGCTCGTCTTCTCCAACTTTACCGGCATCCTCTCTTCAAACGCTTCTTCTGGTATCGCCGCACGCACCCTGACCGGCACCACCAACCAAATCACCGTGACCAACGGCGACGGCACAGGAGGGAACCCGACGTTCTCTCTGCCATCTCTGCTTTCATTTACAAATGCCTCCACCTCACAACTATCAGTCTTTAACAACGCATACTTCGGAGCCACCGCCACCTCAACCTTTGACTCCGCAGGCATTCTCACCCTCATCAACAGCGGCCTCCACGTCTTTGACACCAACGCCTCCCACGACCTCGTCATCACTCCCGGAAGCGACCTCTCCGCCGACCGCATTCTGACGCTCACC
>ORJL011074848.1_pt1 | contig 39983 bp, 33 predicted proteins | sample 1779941 | NCBI WGS metagenome assembly ORJL01 (sample SAMEA104232317, study PRJEB22302) | groundwater metagenome | biome: forest; feature: aquifer; material: groundwater | place: USA | collected 2011-08-07 | depth 5.8 m | reverse complement strand
TCCGGCTCTCGCTCGCCTGCCGCGGCCGGTGACGGCACGGCCGGCACCGGCCGCGGAGCCAGGGTGGCGACCGCGGCCGGCTTCGGGCTAAGGTAGCGCCACGCCGGATAGGCGACCGCGGCGATCAGCAGCGAAGCCAGCACCGGCCTGATCCAGCGCGCCGACTGCGGGGCCGCCGCTTGTCTTCGATCGCCGTCACGGCGGTCGCGCTGGCGGCGGTCGTAACCGGCGCGCCGGCGGCGGTCGAGCAGCATGTCGCGGGCGTCGCTCAGGATCGCGATGCGATTGTGCGTTTCCTCGCAATCGGGCTGGACATCCAGCGCCTGCCGCATCGCCGTGTAGGCGTTCTGGATGTCCTCCGGCGTGGCTTTATCGCTGAGGCCGAGCAAGTCATAGAGAGATTGCTTGTCAGCCATGAGGCGTCAATGACGGTGTTCCGGCTCCGCGTGATGGGTCTGCGCCGCCGCATGGTGATGCAGGATTGCGTGCGGATCGTGACCCGGCAAGTGACGGCCAACCCATTGCGGCAGCAGCGATCCCGCGACCATGCCCAGGATCGACACGCCGAGCCCGATCAACTGCGGCGGCACCAGGCTTGCCTCGCCGATCAGCACCTCGATCAGCACCCACGACACCAGCCCGCCAAAGGTGGCGGCCAGCGCGCCCTGCGTAGTCGCGCGGCGCCAGAAGATGCCGGCGGCGAGCGGCACGAAGGCGCCGGCCAGGGTGACCTTGTAGGCGTTCTCCACCATCTTGAAAATCGAGGCCTCGGACTTCAGCGCAAAGCCCAGCACGATGCAGGTGAACACCACCAGGCAGCCGCGCATCACGCGCAGAAACTGGTGGTCGCCCATGCCGGGGTAGAAGCCGCGGATCACGTTTTCGGCGAAGGTGACCGAAGGGGCCAGCAGCGTCGCCGAGGAACAGCTCATGATGGCCGACAGCACGGCGCCGAAAAACAGCACCTGGGCGAACAGCGGCGTGTGCTGCAGCACCAGGGTGGGCAACACCAGTTGCGTGTCCTTGGCCAGCAGCTCGTTGAACAGCGCCGGGTCGATCAGCGTCGCAGAGTAGGCGATGAACATCGGCACGAAGGTAAAGCAGAAGTAGATCGAGGCACCCAGCACCGAGCCCCACAGCGCGATGTTCGCTGTCTTCGCCGAGGTGATGCGCTGGAACACGTCCTGCTGCGGGATCGAGCCCAGCATCATGGTCATCCAGGTGCCGAGGAAAGTCAGCCACAGCCATGGATCGGGCGCCGGGAAGAAGTCCAGCTTGCCGGCCGCTGCGGCGTGGTCGATCACCGCCGCGGCGCCACCGCCGACTTTGCCGCTGACGGTCCAGGCGATGAACAGCAGGCCGCCCATCGACACCGCCATCTGCACGAAGTCGAGGATTGCCACCGAGAACATGCCGCCGAACACGGTGTAGGTCAGCACGATGCCGGCACCTAGGATCATGCCGGCGTTCTGCGATACGGCGCCGTCGGTGACGACGAAGAAGATCAGGCCCAGTGCCTTGATCTGCGCCGCCACCCAGCCGAGGTAGGACAGCACGATGCAGATCGTGGTGACGACCTCGACCGTGCGGTTGTAGCGCATGCGGTAGAAGTCGCCCAGGGTGATGATGTTGAGCTTGTAGAGGTAGCGCGAGAAGATGACGCCTGCGATGATCAGGCACATCGAGGAGCCGAAGGGATCGGCCACCACGCCGCCGAGGCCGTCCTTGACAAAGGTGGCCGAAACGCCGAACACCGCTTCGGCGCCGAACCATGTGGCGAACACCGTGGCGGTGACCACCGGCAGCGGCAGGCTGCGGCCGGCGACGGCGAAGTCCCTGGCGTTATGGACGCGGGTCGCGGCGAACAGGCCGATGCCGACCGACACCATCAGATAGAGGACGACAAACCAGAGCAGCATGTCAGGGACCGGGAATCAGGAGTCGGGAATCAGTATAAATCCGGTCGCGGGGCAGGGCCAGATTCCGGCATCAGGCCAGGGCGAAGGCCAGCGCGGCTGCCGCCACGGCAAACGCCAGCCACAGCATCTGGCGCATGGCGCGCACCTCGGCGGCCAGGCTTTCCAGCTCGGGGCTGGGCACCGGCGTGGCGGTCGCGGCCAGCGCCTGATGTACCAGGCGCGGCAGCGCCGGCAGCATCCGCGCCCAGTTGGCGGCCTCGCGCTTCATGTTGTTCTCGAAGGCGGCCCAGCCCAGCTGTTCGCTCATCCAGCGTTCGAGGTAGGGCAGCGCGGTCTGCCACAGGTCAAGCTCCGGGTCGAGTTCGCGGCCGAGGCCTTCGACGTTGAGCAAGGTCTTTTGCAGCAGCACCAGTTGCGGCTGGATTTCGACGTTGAACTGGCGTGAGGTCTGGAACAGGCGCAGCAGCACGCGGCCGAGCGAGATTTCCTTCAGCGGCCGATCGAAGAAGGGCTCGCAGACCGAGCGGATCGCCGCCTCGAACTCGTCGACCCGGGTGTCCTTCGGCGCCCAGCCGGATTCGATGTGCGCTTCGGCGACGCGCTTGTAGTCGCGCTTGAAGAAGGCCAGGAAATTCTGCGCGAGGTAGTTCTTGTCGAGGTCGGAGAGCGTGCCGACGATGCCGAAATCGAGCGCGATGTACTGCCCCTTGCGCGGGCCCTCGGTGGCGACGAAAATGTTGCCGGGATGCATGTCGGCATGAAAGAAGCCGTCGCGGAACACCTGGGTGAAGAAGATTTCGACACCGGCGCGGGCCAGGCGCGGAATATCCACGCCCTTTTCGCGCAGCGCGTCGATCTGCGAAATCGTGGTGCCATGCATGCGCTGCATGACCATGACGCTGGTGCTGCACCAGTCCCAGTGCACTTCGGGCAGGATCAGCAGGTCCGAATCCTCGAAATTGCGCCGCAGTTGCGAGCAGTTGGCGGCCTCGCGCATCAGGTCCAGTTCGTAGTGCAGGTACTTGTCGAACTCGGCCACCACTTCGCGCGGCTTGAGCCGTCGGCCATCGGCCCACAGTGTTTCGAGCAGGCTGGCGGCGACCTGCAGCAGGGCGATGTCATGTTCGATCACCGGCTGGATGCCGGGGCGCAGGATTTTCACCGCCACTTCCCGGCCGTCCGGCAGCACCGCGAAATGCACTTGCGCGACCGAGGCCGAAGCCACCGGCTCACGATCGAAGGAAGCGAAGATCTGATCCACCGGCTTGCCATAGGCCTTTTCCAGTTCGGCCATGGCCAGCTCGGAGGGAAAGGGCGGTACGCGATCCTGCAGCTTCGCCAGTTCGTCGGCGATGTCCAGCGGCAGGATGTCGCGCCGGGTGGACAGCAACTGGCCGAACTTGACGAAGATCGGACCGAGGTCCTCCAGCGCCTGGCGCAGGCGCACGGCGCGCGGTGCCGACAGGTCGCGCCAGAACATCAGGCGCTGCGCGGCAAACAGCAGGCGCGTGCGCAAACCGGGCTCGACGGTCTCGTGTTCGAGCACGAGGTTGTCGAGCCCGTAGAGGTAAGCGACACGGGCGATGCGAATCAGGCGGAAGAGGCGCACGGGGGGCTGGGGCGGACGTTAAACGCAAAGTATAATTCACGGTTCATGGGAAACACCCCGGAAGCCCCTGAAAGACCTCGCGTACTCTCGACATGACCGCCTCCAGCTCGGCCCCCCGCGTCGCCTTCGACGTCCGTCAGCATCTTGCCGGCCTGCTGCGCGCCGCACTCGCCAGCGTCGCCCCCGAACAGGGCCTGGCCGAAATCATCCTCGAACGACCGAAGCAGGCCAGTCATGGCGACTTTGCCAGCAACCTGGCGATGCAACTGGCACGCGAACTGAAGACCAACCCGCGCCAGATCGCCGAGCGCCTGGTGCGCGAACTGCCGCCGTCGCCGCATGTGACGAAGATCGAGATCGCCGGCGCCGGCTTCATCAATTTCACCCTGACCCCCGCCGCGCGGACTGCGGTGGTGGCGACCGTGCTCGCGGCCGGCGGCGACTTCGGTCGCGGCCCCGCGCGCCACGGCAAGACGGCGCGCAGGCTGCAGGTCGAATTCGTTTCCGCCAACCCCACCGGCCCCTTGCATGTCGGCCACGGTCGCGGCGCCGCGTACGGCGCCAGCCTCGCGTCGCTGCTGGCCTTTGCCGGTTACGACGTGACGCGCGAGTACTACGTCAATGACGCCGGGCGGCAGATGGACATCCTGGCCGTCTCGGCCTGGCTGCGCTACCTGGAACTGTTCGACGAGCCGGTGCCCTTCCCGCCGAATGCCTACCAGGGCGGCTATGTGCGCGAGATGGCGGAACAGATCCGCCAGGCCCATGGTGATCGCTACGTGCATCCTGCCGAAGCCGTGCTGGCCTGCCTGCCGGAGACCGAGGACGATGAGGTCCGCCTCGACGGCCTGATCCTGGCCGGCAAGGATCTGCTCGGCGAAGACTGGGCCTACATCCACAGCCATGTGCTGAACGAGCAACTGACCGATTGCCGCGCCGACCTGGAAGAATTCGGCGTGCATTTCGACGTCTGGTTCTCCGAACGCAGCCTCTACGACACGGGCATGGTGGCGCGCGCCGTCGCGGCGCTGGAGAAATCCGGACACATCTATGTCCAGGACGGCGCCAAGTGGTTCCAGTCGACCGCCTTCGGCGACGAGAAGGACCGCGTCGTGCAGCGCGACAACGGCATCTACACTTATTTCGCCTCCGACATCGCCTACCACCTGAACAAATTCGAGCGCGGCTTCGACAAGGTGATCGACGTCTGGGGAGCCGACCATCACGGCTACATCCCGCGCGTCAGGGGCGCGCTGAGTGCGTCGGGTGCCAACGCCGACCGGCTCGACGTGACCCTGGTGCAGTTCGTCAGCCTGTTCCGCGACGGGCAGAAAGTTTCGATGTCCACCCGCTCCGGCGACTACGTCACGCTGCGTCAGTTGCGCGAGGAAGTCGGCAACGACGCCTGCCGCTTCTTCTACATGCTGCGCAAGTGCGACCAGGCGCTGGATTTCGATCTCGACCTGGCCAAGTCGCAGAGCAACGACAATCCCGTGTACTACGTGCAGTACGCCCACGCCCGCATCTGCTCGCTGCTGGCGCAGTGGGATGACGAGGAAGCGACGCTGGCGCGGGCCGACCTGGCGCCGCTGGCGAATGAGCGCGAGTTCGCGCTGTGTGCGCGCCTGGCCGAATTCCCCGAACTGGTCCAGCAGGCGGCGCGCGACTATGCGCCGCACGCACTGGCGTTTTACCTGAAGGACCTGGCCGGCGATTTCCACAGCTGGTACAACGCCGAGCGCGTGCTGGTCGATGACGCGGCGACCCGCGACGCACGCCTGTCCCTGGCCTTGGCGACGCGCCAGGTGCTGCGCAACGGACTTTCCCTGCTGGGCGTTTCGCAACCGGTGAGCATGTGACCATGGGTAAATTCGGCAAATTCGACCAGACTTCGCCGGCGGCGCCAAAGCCGCGGGCAGCGCAGAGGAAGAGCGGAGGCAGCACGCTGCTCGGCATTTTCATCGGGCTCGTGATCGGCATATCGATTGCCTTCGGCGTGGTCTGGTATCTCAACAAGGCGACGCTGCCCTTCCAGAACAAATACGAAGGCGCGCCGAAGACCGACAAGGACAAAGCGGCCACGCCCGGCGGCAGCGTCGGCGCGGCGCCCGCGCCGCTACCCGGCAAGCCCGGCGACAAGCCCGCCGAACGGCAGCGCTTCGACTTTTACAACATTCTCGAAGGCAAGCCAACCGTGCCGCCGGGCACACCGGCGTCCGGCGGCACGGCACCGGGAACGCCGGTTCCCGGGGCGGCCGCCCCAGCCCCGGTGGTCGACGCCAAGCCGGCGCCGGTCGAGATCTACTTCCTGCAGGTCGGCTCGTTCCAGAAGGCCGCCGATGCCGACAACCTCAAGGCCAAGCTGGCGCTGACCGGCCTCGACGCCAGCGTGCAGGAGGTCAGTATTCCCGACAAGGGCACCATGCACCGGGTGCGTGTCGGCCCCTTCCGCGATCCGGAGGAAATGAATCGCGCACGCGGGCTGCTGGCGCAAGGCGGAGTACAGGGAACGGTCATCAAGCAGAAGGAGTAGCGCTTGCGAAACCAGACGAGCGCGCGTCCTGCCGACGCCAGGCCCGGACCGTGCGCGTATTCCTGACCGGCGCATCGAGCGGCATCGGCGAGGCCCTGGCCCGCCCCTACGGCGCGCCAGGCGCCACGCTGGGACTGGCGGCGCGGCGCCAGCGCCGACTCCTGGAACTGGCCGCGCAACTGCCCGGCAGCCACGCCTGCTATGGACTGGACGTCGCGGATGCCGCCGCGATGCAGGCGGCCGCGGCGGATTTCATCGCGCGCCATGGTTGTCCCGACGTCGTCATCGCCAACGCCGGCATCTCGGTCGGCACCCTGGGCGAGGAGGCCGGGGACATGGCCGCCTTGCGCCGCATCTTCGAAACCAATGTCGTGGGCATGGCGCAGACCCTGCAGCCCTTCATCGCCGCGATGAGGGCGCGCGGCAGCGGTCGCCTGGTCGGCATCGCCTCGGTTGCCGGCATCCGAGGCCTGCCGGGCGCGGGCGCCTACTCGGCGTCCAAGGCCGCGACCATCGCCTGGCTCGAAGCACTGCGCATCGAATTGCGCGGCAGCGGCATCAAGGTGGTCACCATCGCCCCAGGCTACATCGCCACGCCGATGACGGCCGTCAATCGCTACCCGATGCCCTTCCTGATGCCGGCCGACGTGGCGGCACGCCGCTTCGCCCGGGCCATCGAGCGCGGCACCAGCTACACCGTGATTCCGTGGCAGATGGGCGTGGTGGCGAAGCTGATGCGCCTGCTGCCCGATCCGCTGTTCGACGTCGTATTCGCCCGCGCCGGCAGGAAGCCGCGCGGCCTCGATCTGTAGTGCCTTTGCGCTATCGCCCGGGCAGTTCCTTGGGCCGCAGATCGAAGAGCAGCACCTCGGCATCGGCGCCGCCCTCGAACGCCAGCGTTCCCGTGTCGCGGATGCGTGCGCCGTCGCCGGCCTCCATCGCGATGCCGTTGACCTGCAGCGCGCCGCGCGCGACATGGACATAGGCATAACGTCCCGCCGGCACCGCGAACTCGGCGCGCTCGGCGCCGTCGAACAGGCCCGCATAGACACGCGCGTCCTGATACACGCCGAGCGCGCCGCCTTCGGCGTCGGGAGAAATGATCAGGCGCAGGTGGCCGCGTTTGTCCGCGGCGGAAAAATTCTTCTGCTGGTAGCGCGGCGCGACGCGCAACCGGTCGGGCACGATCCATATCTGCAGGAAGTGCACGCCTTCATTGCGTGAGGGATTGAACTCGCTGTGGGTAATGCCGCTGCCGGCGCTCATCATCTGCACGTCGCCGGGACGGATCACCGAGCCGGTGCCCATCGAATCCTTGTGCTCCAGTGCGCCTTCCAGCACGTAGGAAAAGATCTCCATGTCGCGGTGCGGATGGGTGCCGAAGCCCATGCCGGGTTCGACCCGGTCGTCGTTGATCACCAGCAGGTCGGAAAAGCCGACCTGCCGCGGATCGTGATAGTGGCCGAAGGAAAACGTATGGCGCGAAGCCAGCCAGCCGAAGTTGGCCATGCCGCGATCGGCGGCCCTGCGCAGTTCGAGCATGTGCGTTTCCTCCGGGGGTGAGGTTTACCGGTTCCAGCGTGCGGCGGTTTCGGCGACGCGGGCGCCGAACAGGCGTGCGGTTTCCAGGTCGCCGGGCAGCGGGCCTTCGTCGGGACTCGAATCGGAAGGCGACTGCGCCATGGCGCCGGCGAAGGAGCCGAGCCAGTTCACGTCGTTGCGGGTGGCGGCCTTGCTGTTGGCCGGCATCATGCCGGTGCCGACCCAGACCATGCCTTGCTGCATCGCCAGGGTGATCATGTAGTGCAGGGTGGACAGCTTGTCGCCGTTCATCGAGGCCGAGTTGGTAAAGCCGGCCGCGAGCTTGTTCTTCCACTTCGAACCGAACCAGGGCTTGGAACTGGCGTCGGCGAAGCGCTTGAACTGCCACGAGGGGCCGCCCATGTAGGTCGGGCTGCCGAACACGATGGCATCCGCCTGCTCCAGCTTTTCCCAGCCGCCCTCGGGCACCTGGCCTTCCGCGCTGATTTCGAGCAGCTCGGCGGTGGCGCCGGCGACGCCTGCGGCGCCCTGGTGTACGGCTTCGGCCTGTTTGCGGGTGTGGCCGTAGCCACTGTGATAGACGACGACGGTGTGGGACATGGTGTTTTCTCCGGGTTGAAATGTTCGATAAAGACGATGATAAATGCTAAGATTATTTCGATTGGTCTTTGAATAAAAGTTGAGCTAAATGCTCAAGTGAAGTCAAGTATCAACTATTACAAGGCATTTTGTGTTGAGACTTTTATCGGGCTATGGTCGAAATTATCGAATATCAAACCGGCTTCCATGCTTAAACTGACCCTCGACGCCATCGAAATCATCGACGCCATCGATCGCGGCGGCTCGTTTGCTGCGGCCGCAGACGCTCTGCACAAGGTGCCCTCGACGATTTCCTACACCGTGGCCAAGCTCGAAGAGCAGCTCGGCTTCCAGCTTTTCGTTCGCCGCGGACCGCGTGTCACGCTGACGCCGGCCGGCCGCGAACTGCTCGACGAGGGCCGCTGGCTGCTGCGCTCCGCCGCCGATCTCGAATCACGCCTGCAGCGCATCGCCACCGGCTACGAGTCGGAACTGCGCCTGGTGCATGACTCCCTGCTGCCGACCGCCGCGCTGGTCGAGGACATCCGCGCCTTCGAGGCGCTGCAATGCGGCACGCGCCTGCGCATCAGCACCGAAGTCATGACCGGCAGTTGGGAGGCCCTGCGCGAAGGCCGTGCCGACCTGATCCTGGCGGTCGGCGATCCGCCCTCCGGCTTTGCCCAGCAGGCCAGGCGCGTGCATGACATCGAATTCATCTTCTGCGTCGCGCCGCAGCACCCACTGGCACGCATCGACCGTCCGCTGACCACGGACGACCTGCTGGCGCACACGGCGATCGTCGTCGCCGACAGCGCGCGCCTGTTGCCGACGCGCAGCATCGGCCTGCTGCCGGGACAGTCGCGTATCACCGTGTGCACCATCGAGGCCAAGATCGCGCTGCAGATCGCCGGCCTGGGCTACGGTTTCCTGCCACGCTGCCGCATCGACGCCGCGCTGACCCGGCGCGAACTGGTGGCCAGGGAGGTTGCCGAGCTGCGCGCCAATGAACCGCTTTGGCTGGCCTGGAAGCTCGACGCCGAAGGCGAGGCGCAGAAATGGTGGCGCGCGCGGCTGCAGGCGCCGGGCGCGCTCGAGCCGGCGTAGCACCGACACCGACTCCTGCCCGAGATGACAACCCAGGCCCTCGATCCCGCGCGTGAGCGCGCTCTGCTGCTGACACTGGCCGGCATCCAGTTCGCCCACATCCTCGACTTCATGATCATGATGCCGCTGGGCCCGATCCTGATGAAGGAACTCGGCGTCGGCACCCACGAATTCGGCCTGCTGGTGTCTTCCTACACATTCTCGGCGGCCTTCACCGGCCTGCTGGCGGCGATGTTCGTCGACCGCTTCGAGCGCAAGCGCCTGCTGCTGGCCATGTTCGGCCTGTTCGCCGTGGCCACGCTGGCCTGCGGCCTGGCGCCGGGCTACTGGACCTTGCTCGTCGCGCGCGGCACGGCCGGTGCCTTCGGCGGCGTGCTCGGCTCGATGGTGCAGACCATGGTCGGCGACCTGATCCCCTTCGAGCGGCGTGGCCGTGCCAGCGGCACCATCATGTCGGCCTTCTCGTTGTCCACCGTCGCCGGCGTGCCGCTGTCGCTTTACCTGGCCAACCACTTCGGCTGGCGCTTCCCCTTCATTTTCATCGCGCTGCTGTCCTGCGGCCTGCTGCTGCTGGGCTGGAAAAAGCTGCCGACCCTGCGCGGCCACCTGCCGACGGCAACCGTTTCCGAGACCGAGCGCGCCCATCCCTTCGCCGCCATGGCGGCCGTGCTGCGCGACGCCAATCACCGCCGCGCCCTGCTGTTCATGGCCATGATCATGGTCTCGGGTTTTTCCGTGATTCCCTACATCACCATCTACGTCACCGCCAACGTCGACATCAGCCAGCAGGACATTCCGCTGATCTACCTCTTCGGCGGTTGCGCCACCTTCTTCACCTCGCGCCTGATCGGGCGCCTGGCCGACCGCCACGGCAAGATCCGCGTCTATCGCCTGGTCGCGTTCTGTTCGCTGTTGCCGCTGCTGGTGATCACCCACCTCTGGCCGGTGCCGCTGTGGCTGATGATCGTCTGGTCCACGGTGTTCTTCATCCTGGTGCCGGGACGCATGGTGCCGGCCATGGCCATCGTCACCTCGGCCGTGCAGCCGCGCCTGCGCGGCACCTTCCTGTCGATGAACGGCGCGGTACAGCAACTGGCGTCGGGCGTCGCGTCATGGCTGGGCGGGGCGATGATCGCGGTCGATACCTCGCACCGCATCGTCGGCTACGACCGGGTCGGCTGGCTGGCGGTCGGCGCAACGCTGGTCGCGATCTTCTATGTAGGACGCATCAGGATGCATACCGGAAAACCGCCCGGCTGATGCCGGCCCCACGGAGTCGCGAACGGAGGAGATTCAGGCAGCCGGCGGCAACTTCGGGTCGGCCGGATGCAGCGGCAGGCGCATGTTGACCACGCCGGGGCCGGTCTTCAGTTCAAAGCCGAGTTTGCGCGCGAGGTCCTGCATGCGCTGGTTTTCGCCCAGGGTCTCGCCGCGCAGTTCTCCGATGCCGCGATTGCGCGCGCACTCGATCAGGCTTTCCATCAGGTGACGACCCAGGCCGCCGCCCTTGACGTCGGAGGCGACCAGGATGGCGAACTCGGCCACCGCGTTGTCCGGGTCGGCCACCATGCGCGCCTCGCCCAGCGAGCGCTCGACGCCGTCGGCACCGCGTTCGATGGCGACCAGGGCGATCTCGCGGTCGTAGTCGATCTGGGTGAAACGCGCCAGTTGCGAGCGCGGCAGCTTGCGCATGGTGCCGAAGAAGCGCATGCGCGAATCCTCCGGGTCGAGCGAGGTGATCAGGTCGGCCAGGGTGGTTTCGTCCTCGGGCCGGATCGGCCGGATCAGCAGCGTCCGGCCACGCCAGTCGAAATGCTGTTCGAGTTCCTTCGGATAGGGGCGGATGGCGAAGCGGCGGAAGCCGACGCGGCGGCCGCGCTTCTCGACGTGGATGCGTCGTTCGCGCGCCACCACGCCCGTGGTTTCGACATGGATCGGGTCGAGCTCCACGGCGGTGACTTCGTCGATGTCGGTCAGCAACTGGGAGAGGCGCACCAGCGCCGTCGCCAGTTCCGTTTCGAGGCTGTCGCGGTCCTGCGCCGCGGCTTCGCCGGCAAAGCCGCCGCGCGTGACGAGGTCCATCGCCAGGCGACGGTTGAGCGGCGGCAGGGCGACCACGCTGCGCCGGTTGCCGTTGCCGGCCTCGCCGAGATAGATGACCGGGCCGAACACCGCGTCGTCGGCCACGCCCAGGCGCAGCGCCGGCAAGCCGCTGCGCGCCGCGCTTGGCCGCAGGCGGTAGCCGCTGACACGCACGCCGGAAAATTCCTTGCGGGCCCGGGCGCGCAGGCCGCGCGTGGCGATGCGGATGTCCTCGGGCGAGCGCAGCTCGCGCGCCACCAGCGCGTGCCCGACGTCGCTGGCCAGCGCCAGGGTCAGGTCGACCGGGTAGCCCGTTTCATCGGCGGCGGCGATCGCGGCATCGATGCTGCCGGCAGGCAGGGCCTCCCCGGACTCGATGCCGTAGGCCAGCAGCAACTGGCGCGCGGCGCGCGGCGGCAGCATCCGGGCGCCGGCGGCGAGCGCCTCGGCCACGGCGGCGCGGGCGCCGTCGAGGTCGGGGATGAAATCCTCGGCCACCGAGGGTGGCATCTGCAGCAGCAGTTCGCGGTTGCGTTCGTAATTGACGATGCCGAGGAAAATGCCGATGGCCTTCTCCGGCGAGTCGTGGGCCAGCAGGCCCTGGGCGGCCGCAACCTGCTGCGCCTCCTGCATCGCGCTGCCGCCAACCCAGCAACTGAATATGTTCTTGGCGGTCTTCGCCGCGGCAGCGCCGATCGCCGCCGCAACCTCGGTGCCCGAGGCGAAGGGCGAAGGCGAATACACCGTGAGCACGGCGTCGATCTCCGGGTCGATGCAGAGTGCATCGAGCGCGGCGGTCCAACTGGCGGGGCTGAGGTCGGGCGGCAGGGCCAGCGGGTTGCCGGGCGGCGTCCCGGTGCGCATCAGCCCGGCCAACTGCGTTGCGGTTTCAGGACCGAGCCGGGCGAGGCGGCCGCCATACTTCAGCAAGCTGCCGGCGGCGATGCGGCCCAGGCCCTGGCCGTTGCCGACGATGGCCAGGCGCTCGCCGCGCAGCGGGCGCACGCGCGCCATGGCCTCGGCGGCATCGAAGAGGTCTTCCAGCGTGTCGATGCGGATCCAGCCGGCGCGGCGCAGCGCCGACTCGTAGACGTCGTCGCCGCGAAAGGGCAGCGCCTTGCCGTCGCGGCCGTCGAGGTGTTCGCCGCGCATCGCCACCACGGGCTTGTTGCGCGCCGCCGCGCGCGCCGCCGACATGAACTTGCGGGCAGCCGGCGCCACCTCGAACTGGACCAGGATGGCCTCGGTCTCCGGGTCTTCGGCCAGCCAGTCAAGCACGTCGGCAAGGTCGATGTCGAGCCCGGCGCCCAGATGCACCACGGCGGAAAATCCGATGCCCTTGCTCGCGGCGCGATCCAGCGCCGCGGCGGCGATGGCGGCCGACTGCACCACCAGCGCGATCTTGCCGCGCCTGGCCATCACCGGCGCGACGCTGGCGTTGAGCCCGCCGGCCGGCACCACCAGGCCGCCGCTGCCGGGGCCGAGCACCCTCACCAGCTTCGGTCGCGCCGCGTCGAGGATGGCCTTGCGCGCCGCGGCCACCTGTTCCACGGTCAACTGTTCGTGTAGCGAGGGTCCGATGATCACCGCGCGCGTGCCGCGCTCGCCGAGCGTCGTGACGATCTCGGCGATGTCGCGCAGCGGCGCGCAGATCACGGCCAGGTCGGGGACGGTTTCCAGCTCGGCGACATGCACGTGTCCGCCAATGCCGAACAGCGAGTGCTTGCTTGCCCGGGCGCGCAGGATCGGCCCCTTGAAGCCGCCGCCTTCCAGATTGCGCAACACCACGTCGCCATAGCAGCCCGGCTGCTTGCCTTCGGCGACGACGGCGACCGAGCGCGGACGGAAGAGAAAATCGAGATTGCGGACGGTCATGGCGGCGCCGGAGGAAGGTGGCTGCGGCTGTTGGCGGCAACTAGGGATTCTGCCATAGTCATCCGGCTTTGCCGGGCGTGGTGCTCCGGCCAGCGCCCGTGCCCGGCGAAGCCCGCTACAATCCCGCCATCATGAGCGGCGCGCCGACCGATCCCGTCGAATCCTTCATCGCCCGCTGGCAGGGCGTGACCGCGTCGGAACTGGCCACGGCGCAGAGCTTCGCCATCGAACTGTGCGGCTTGCTCGGCCAGCCCGCACCGCACGCCACGCCCGAGCAGGACTACATGTTCGAACGTCCGGTCAGCTTTCGCCACGGTGATGGCGGCAGCAGCGCCGGCCGCATCGACTGCTACAGGCGCGGCTGCTTCGTGCTCGAAGCGAAGAAGATAAGAGTTCCCAAAGGGATGCAGAGCGCTGGCGCCGGCGGCACGGCGAAAGCCGGCTACGACGACGCCCTGCTGCGCGCGCGCTCGCAGGCCGAGAACTACGCTCGCGCCTTGCCCGCCGAGGAAGGACGGCCGCCCTTCCTGATCGTGGTCGATGTCGGCAGCGTGATCGAGCTCTACGCGGAATTCACGCGCAGCGGCGCCACCTATGTGCCCTTTCCCGATCCGCGTTCGCACCGCATCCGCCTCGCCGATCTGCGCGACCCGGCGCTGCGCGCGCGCCTGGCAACGATCTGGAGTGATCCGCTCAGCCTCGACCCGACGCGCCACGCCGCCCGCGTCACGCGCGAGATCGCCGCGCATCTGGCCGAACTCGCCAAGTCGCTGGAAAGCGCCGGTCATGCCCCCGAAAGCGTCGCCGGCTTCCTCACGCGCTGCCTGTTCAGCATGTTCGCCGAGGATGTCGGCCTGATCCCCAAGGCCAGCTTCACCGATCTGCTGAAGAGTTTCGCCGAGGACACCGCGCAGTTCGTGCCCCTGGTCGGCGCGCTGTGGCGGGAGATGGACAGCGGCGGTTTCTCGGTGGTGTTGCGCAAGACCTTGCCGCGCTTCAACGGCAAGCTGTTCAAGAATCCGCAAGTGCTGCCGCTGGCCCGTGAGCAGATCGGCATGCTGCTCGAAGCCTCCAAGGCCGACTGGACTCAGGTCGAGCCCGCCATCTTCGGCACCCTGCTGGAGCGCGCGCTCGACCCGCTGGAGCGCCACGCGCTGGGCGCCCACTACACGCCGCGCGCCTACGTCGACCGCCTGGTGCAGCCCACCGTGATCGAGCCCTTGCGCCGCGCCTGGTCCTACGTGCAGGGCGCCGCCGTGCTGCTGGCCAACGAAGGCAAGCAGAAAGAGGCGATCAACGAGATCCGCGCCTTCCACCACCGCCTGTGTAGCCTGCGCGTGCTCGATCCCGCCTGCGGCAGCGGCAACTTTCTTTACGTCGCGCTGGAGCACCTGAAGCGCCTCGAAGGCGAAGTGCTCAACCAGTTGCACGACATCGGCCACGGCCAGACCCTGCTCGAAGCCGAGGGCCTCACCGTCGACCCGCACCAGTTCCTCGGCCTCGAACTCAACCCGCGCGCGGCGGCGATTGCCGAACTCGTGCTGTGGATCGGCTACCTGCAATGGCACTTCCGCACCCAGGGCAGCGGCCTGCCGCCCAGCCCCATCCTCAAGGACTTCCGCAACATCGAATGCCGCGACGCCGTGCTGGCCCACGACGGCATGGACTACGTGACCGACGCCAAGGGCATCCCGGTCACGCGCTGGGATGGCCGCACGATGAAGACCCACCCGGTCACGGGGGAGCAGGTGCCGGACGAAACCGCGCGCCTGCCGCTGGAGCGCTACCGCAAGCCGCGCCCCGCCGAATGGCCGGCTGCCGACGTGGTGGTCGGCAACCCGCCTTTCATCGGCGCCTCGACCATGCGCCAGGCGCTGGGCGACGGCTATGTCGAAGCCCTGCGTGGCGCCTGGCAGGACGTGCCCGAGTCGGCCGACTTCGTCATGTTCTGGTGGCACCATGCCGCGCAACTCGTGGCGCAGGGCAGGCTGGCGCGCTTCGGTTTCATCACCACCAACAGCCTGCGCCAGACCTTCAACCGCCGCGTGGTGCAGGGCGCGCTCGACGCCGGCCTGCACCTGGCCTTTGCCGTGCCCGACCACCCCTGGGTGGACAGCGCCGACGGCGCCGCGGTGCGCATTGCCATGACCGTCGCCGCGCCGGGGGCAGGCGAAGGGCGCTTGAATACCGTGAGCGCCGAGCGTGAAGGCAAGGGCGAAGGGTTGGACGTGGAATTGGCCGAGCGCAGCGGCAAGATCCACGCCGATTTGAAAGTCGGCGCTGACGTGACGGCGGCGAAGGCACTGTGGGCGAATGGCGGCATCAGTTCGCCGGGCTTCAAGCTGCACGGTGCGGGTTTCATTGTCACGCCCGAAGAAGCCGCGCGTCTCGAAGGCGACGCGCCGATCAAGCCCTACCGCAACGGCCGCGACCTGACCGACCGGCCGCGCGGCGTGAAGCTGATCGACCTGTTCGGCTTCGACGCCGACGAGGTGCGCCGCCGCTGGCCGGCGACCTACCAGTGGGTGCTGGAACGGGTGAAGCCGGAGCGCGATGCAAAGGCGCACACCGCGGACGGCGCTGGCTACGCAAGACTGTGGTGGCTGCACGGCAAGCCGCGCCAGGAATTGCGCAAAATGCTCGCAGGTTTGCCGCGCTACATCGCCACGGTGGAAACCGCGAAGCATCGCATCTTCCAGTTCCTCGAAGCCGCGTTAGCCCCCGACAATCGTCTGATTTGCTTTGCACACGAAGATGCATATTTCCTTGGCGTACTATCGAGTCGCGTCCATGTTGTGTGGGCGCTCGCAACGGGCGGGACCTTGGAGGATAGGCCCGTCTACACCAAAGTTCGTTGCTTTGATCCGTTCCCCTTCCCCGCCGCGACGCCCCAACAACAAGCCCGCATTCGTGACCTCGCCGAGCAGATCGACGCGCACCGCAAGCGCGTGCTGGCCGAGCACGACGCATTGACGCTGACCGGCCTATACAACGTGCTCGTGAAAGTCGGCGCTGGTGACACGGCGCTTTCGGCCAAGGAAAAGCTGATCCACGAAAAAGGTCTCGTTGCGGTGCTGAAATCGCTGCACGACGAACTCGATGCTGCCGTGCTCGCCGCCTACGGCTGGACGGACCAGCCCTCCGACGAAGCCATCCTCGAACGCCTCGTCGCCCTCAACGCCGAACGCAGCGCCGAGGAAGCCGCAGGCAACGTGCGCTGGCTCCGTCCCGATTTTCAGGCGCCGGGCAGTACGCAGGCCGCCATCGGGCTGGAGTCGGGGGGCTCGGGGCGGAGCTCATTTGGCAAACCCGAAAAACCTGACGGAGCCACGAGCCCCCCGGCTTCAGCCCTGGCACCGACGCAGCAACAATGGCCCGCCACCCTCCCCGAACAGCTCGCCGCCCTCGCCGCCGCACTCGGCAACTCGCCGCAGACCGAACAACAACTCGCCGCCAACTTCACCGGCAAGGGCCGCTGGAAATCCCGCCTGCCCGACATCCTCGAAGCCCTCGCCGCCCTCGGCCGTGCCCGCCGCTTGGACGACGGTCGGTGGATGGGGTAAGGTAGCGCCATGTCGTTGCGCGTAAGGAGTAGCCACTCATGAACCAGGTCGTCGTTGCACCCGAAGTGCTGGATCGTTTTCATGAACTGGCGGAAGCAACTCATCGCAGTGAAGCCGAGATCATCAACGAGGCACTGACCGGTTATCTGGCGGCGGATCGTCGCTACGCGGAAATTCTTGCAGCACGTATCGCCGCGGCGGATCGCGGCGAATTCGCCAGCGACGCGGAAGTTTCACGGTTCTTCGCCGATCACGGCGAATGACCGCTGTTTTCTGGCTCAGGGAGGCACTTGCCGATCTGCGCGGAATCCACGGCTACATCGCCCGGGACAATCCCGCGGCGGCACGCCGGGTGGTCAAGACGATACGCGATGACGTCAAGGTGCTCGAACAGCATCCCATGTTCGGTCGGTCCGGCCGGATCGAGGGAACCCGCGAGTTGGTGATCGGCCGATATCCCTATGTTGTTGCCTATCGCGTCCGGGATGCTTCGGTGCATGTTCTGGCCGTGGTGCATACCTCGCGTCTTTGGCCCGAGCAGATGCCGTAGCTTGAAAGTCGGCGCTGGCGGACCGGCGTTGCGGTGCTGCCTGGCGCATTATCTGAGCCACCCGTGGTCTAGTATTCCATCGACGAGCTTGGAAGGAGCATGCGATGGGACTATTCAGCCGGGGCATCGATGTTGAGAGCGGAATCGTGTTTGCGGACGGGTGGTACCGCAGCGGCACGCGCCCGGACACCGGACACCGGACGGCCGACGGCCGAGATTTACGCGGTGAAGGACATGGACGATCCGCTCGAACTGTGGTGGTTGGTGCAACAGGAAATTCTGTCGCGCACGCCGCGCTGGAAGGACGACTATTTTCAGATTGTGGCCGAGGCGTTGGTGTTCGACAACGCGGGAAACGTGTTCGCCAGCGAGCTATGGGTGATTGTGGTCTTCGATCCGGCGGGCAAGGCGGTAACGCGAGTCGATTATTGGCCGATATTCGCGAATGGCGCCCTTGATGACGTGGCCTACGACGATGCGACGGCAACACTGATGCATGGCGCGGAGGATCGCTGACGTGGCGCGCTACTTCGGGACCAGCGCGGAGTTCTGGATGGGCCTGCAGGCAGATTTCGACCTGTGCAGCGTGGAAATCCTCGCCGGTGCCACGCTGGACCGCATCCGGCGTCGGGAGGACGCCGCCGCCTGAGCGGCGACTCCCGCCGCGTTTCAGTGGTTTACCGCGTCCACCACGCCAGAGCGACAAACAGCACCGCGGCGATGAAGGCATAGGTTTTCCACGGTCTTTCCTTCTCCGCGTACGGGTCGGTCAGCGCGCGCTCGGCGCCTTCCGGCAGTTGCGCCAGTTGGGTCAGTGAGGTGCCGAAGGGGATGTTGATGCGGGCACGCGCATTCACCGCCCAGCCGTTGGCGTCGAGCACGGGGCCGAGGTTGCGGCTTCTCAGCTTGAACCACGCCAGTACCATGGCGGGGGCCGAAATCAGCAGCATCAGGCCGCCGATGGCGAGTGGCATCTGCCACCACTTGAGCGCCAGCAGGCCGGTCAGTACGGCGGCCAGCGCGGTGCCGATGGCGCCGACGGCCAGGCCGATGGCGGCAAAGATGCCGGCGAACTTGCCGACGTCGAAGGTCTGCTGCGCGGGCGTGGGTTTGGCGGGGGAGGTGGCCGGCGCCTCGACCTTCTTGCCGACGCCGGCGGCGGATTCGGCGAGCTTGCTCTCGACCGCGGCGGCCTTGCTTGCGGCGATCTTCTGCAACTGCTCGCCGACCATGCGCATCAGGCGCTTGTAGGGTGACCAGAAGGCCTGGCGCAGGCTGATCGGATGTTCGACGAGCTTGACTATGGTGGCATGCCAGTCGCGGCCCTGGCGATCGTAGAACACTCCGTTGCGGCCGACCATCAACTGGTCGGAATCGCCGGCGGTGAAGGCGGCGGCGATGGAGCGCTTTTCGCCGCCGCCCTGTCCAACTCGCACGCAGTCGCAATAGACCAGGCAGATGCGCGACAGTCCGGCCAGCGCGGCATGCTTGGCGGCATCATTGACCGCGATGCAGAGTTCGGCCGAGCGGCCGTCGAGATACAGGGTGCCGATCTGGAACGTCGCCTTGCCTTGTCGGGTGTAGAAATCGCGGAAGGCGACGAAGTTGTTGGCCAGCGGCAGCAGGTCGCGCACATAGCGCGCCAGGCGTTCAAGGTCGCGCACCGCCTCCGCCTCGGGCGGCAGGCCGGCGGGCTTGGCGCCTTGCCAGGCGGTGAATACGGCAAGCTGGTCCTGCAGCGCCAGCCAGTCGCTTTCGGTCAGGGCGGCGCGGGCGCCCACCAGCAGCGGCACCACGGCGGTCTCGCGGAAGGCGGCAACGGGGCCGGCCCAGGCCGGGTTGATGCCGGAATCGATGGCGGCGGAGAGCGGCACCGTCGCGCCGGCGCCGACTCTTGCCAGCGGCAGCGCGGCGATGTCGGCATGGGCGGCGGTCAACGCCGAGGCGTTGAGCGATTTGAGCGCGTCGTCCGAGGCATTCAGCGCTTCGCCGGCGCGGGTGTCGAAGGCGGCCAGGCGGCAACGGACGAAGAAGTCGTCGAGCTTTTCCCTGACCGCGGCCAGCGCGGCGCAGGCCGCTTCGGTGGCGTCGCCCAGGGGCTTCGCGGCGCTGCCGGCGGCCTCCCAGGCGGCCAGCGCGCGCGCGGCGTATTCGGCTTCCGCGGCGCTGGCGGCTTCCACCGTGACGAGTGTTTCGCCGGCCGGCAGCAGGCCCTTGGCGGCGGCCAGGATCGCCTCGTCCCCGATCGCCGCCAGCGGCACGCCGTCGAGCTTCAGTGCGAACACCGAGGTGTCGGCAAGGCGCGTGGCGGCCCAGTCGATCGCGGCCAGCAGTTCCGGCGCGCGGATGTGGCCGTCATTGTCGGTGTCGAGCAGGGCCAGGCTGCGCGCGTCGAACTCGATGCCGGTGGTCGGGCAGGACAGCGCGACCCAGAGTTTCTGGTCGAGCTGCTTCAGGTTCAGCAGGTCGGCCGCGGTGTCGAGCCGGACCTGATCGAAGCCGCCGGCGCGAAAGAATTTCCAGGTGTGGCTCATGCGTTCTCCCTTGTTCTTGTGTGCTGCGGAAAATCAGGCGCGGTCGCCGACGAAGGGGTTGCTGCGCCTTTCCTCGCCGAAGCTCGACATCGGCCCATGGCCGGAAATGAATTCGACATCGTTGCCCAGCGGCCAGAGCTTGTGCTGGATCGAGTCGATCAGCGTCTGGTAATTGCCGCGCGGGAAATCGGTGCGGCCGATGCTGCCGGCGAACAGCACGTCGCCGACCAGGGCGAGTTTCGACGGTGCGTGGAAGAACACCACATGACCCGGCGTGTGGCCCGGGGTGTGCAGCACTTGCAGTGTTTGGCGGCCGACGGTGACGGTGTCGCCGTCCTCCAGCCAGCGGTCGGGCGTGAAGGCCTGGGCCGGCGGAAAGCCGAAGCTGCGGCTTTGCGCGACCAGTTGGTCGATCCAGAAGCTTTCCTCGCGCTGCGGACCTTCGATCGGCAGGCCCAGCTTTTGCGCCAGTTCGCCGGCGCCGCCGGCATGGTCGATGTGGCCGTGGGTGAGCAGGATCTTTTCGACATCGACGCCCAGCCGCGCCGCGGCATCGGTCAGTCGTTCGATGTCACCGCCCGGATCGACGAAGGCGCCTTTCATGGTCTCGGCGCACCAGAGCAGGGTGCAGTTCTGTTCAAAGGGCGTGACGGGGATGATGCGGTATTTCATCGGGGGCTCCTGGCCGGCGGTGCGGCGGCCGACTATTTTATTGGGATATTCCCGCGATCGTCGCCAGTTCGGCGCGCGCGGCGTCGAATTCGGTCGCCAGCTCCTTCAGCACCCGGCTGGCGCCTGCCACCGTGCCGCCGCGGCCGATCCGCTCCAGTTCCATGCAGTGCATGCGCATGCGCCGCGCGCCGAGGTTCTCGACGCTGGACAAGTAGCGGTGCGCGACGTTGGCCATCACCGTGGCGTCCTCGCGGCTGATGGCGGCGGCAAGCTCGGCCAGGTGCCCTGGCGTGTCGGCAAGGAACATCGCGATCAGGTCGGCCACCATGTCCGGCTGCTGCGGATCCTGCAGTTCGCGCAGTTGCCCGATGCGGTGCCGGTCGATCACCGCAATGCCGGCCTCGCCGTCGATGCGCGCGACCGGCGGCGGGCAGTTGCCGAGCACCGCGGTCAGCACGGCGCGGACGTCGTCGAGTTCCACCGGTTTCGAGACATAGGCGTCCATGCCGGCCGCGAGGCATTTCTCGCGGTCGCCGAGCATGGCGCTGGCGGTCATGGCGATCACCCGTGGCGCGGCTTCGTGGCCGAAGCGTGCCTTGAGCCGGCGCGTCGCTTCGAGGCCGTCCATGTCGGGCATCTGCACGTCCATCAGGATCACGTCGTAGTTCTGCCGCTCCAGTGCGTCGAGCACCTCGACGCCGCTGGCGACCACGTCGGCGCGATAGCCCAGGTGGGCGAGCAGTTGCTGCACCACCTTCTGGTTCACCGTGTTGTCCTCGGCCACCAGGATGTGCAGCGGCAGGGGTTCGGCCAGCGGTGCGCTGCTGGCCGGCAGCGGCTTGGTTTCGGGGCGCGCCGGGCCGACGCGCATCGCGTGCAGCAGCACGTCGAGCAGCGCCGCGGGCTTGATCGGCTTGTTCAGGTAGGCGGCGAAGGCGGCGCGCGCCAGCTTGTCGTCGCGCGTGCGCAGGTTGGCCACCGAGGTCAGCATCACCAGCGGCAGCGCTTGCGCGTCGCGATGCTTGCGGATTTCCAGCGCCAGGGCGAGGCCGTCCATCTCCGGCATGCTCATGTCGAGGATGCCGACGTCGAAGGCATGGCCGTGGCGGACGAAATCCAGGGCTTCGATGCCCGAGGCCGCCGCCGAAGGCAGCATGCCCCAGATCAGCGCCTGCTTGACCAGGATGCGCCGGTTGGTGCCGTTGTCATCGACGATCAGCACGCGCTTGCCCGCCAGCGCGGAGGAAAACTCCTGCAGGTAATTGTTGGCCAGTTGCGAGCCGGCGGCTTCCGCCGCGATCGTGAAGCTGAAGGTCGATCCGGCGCCGACGTTGCTTTCGACCCACATGCGGCCGCCCATCATTTCCGCCAGGCGCCGGCTGATGGCCAGCCCCAGCCCGGTGCCGCCGTACTTGCGGGTGGTCGACGCGTCGACCTGGGTGAAGGACTGGAACAGCGTCGCCTGCTGGTTTTCGGCGATGCCGATGCCGGTGTCGCGCACGGCGAAGCTGATCTCGTGGCGCTGGTCGTCCAGGGTCACGCCGGAAACGGTGATCACCACCTCGCCGCGATGGGTGAACTTGATCGCGTTGGACAGCAGGTTCACCAGGATCTGGCGCAGGCGCGTGACATCGCCGACCAGCGACGCCGGCACGCTGTCGTCGATGAAGTAGGCCAGGTTGATGTTTTTTTCGCCGGCCTCGGCGCTGATCAGGTCCATCGCCTCTTCCAGGCAGCGGCGCAGGTCGAAGGGATAGCGCTCGATGTCGAGCTTGCCGACCTCGATCTTGGAATAGTCGAGGATGTCGTTGATGATGGTCAGCAGGGCCTCGCTGCTCGCGCGCACGGTCTCGGCGTAGTCGCGCTGCTCGTCGTCGATGTGGGTGTTGAGCAGCAGGCTGGTCATTCCAATCACGGCGTTGAGCGGGGTGCGGATGTCGTGGCTCATGTTGGCCAGGAACATGCTCTTGGCCTGCATCGCCGTCTCGGCCTTTTCCTTGGCCGCTTCCAGTTCGCGCTCGTGGGCGACACGCGCCGTGATGTCGCGCAGGATCACGGTGAAGATCACCGTGCCCGCGGTCTCCAGCTTGGAGATCGACGCCTCGGCCGGAAATTCGCTGCCGTCGCGGCGCATGCCGCTGATGGCGCGGCGCTCGCCCATCTTGCGGGCGATGTCGGACGAGCCGCGAAACTCCTGGATCAGCTTGCCGTGTCCCGGGCGGACGCGCGGCGGCAGCAGCAGGTCGATCGTCTGTCCCAGAGCCTCGTCGCGCGACCAGCCGAAGATGGTTTCCGCGCCCTGGTTGAACAGGACGATGCGCTGCTCGCCGTCGAAGCAGACCACGGCATCGTCGGCAATGCTCAGGATTCCCTGCAATTGGGCAGTCGTGAGGTCGGCGGCGGGCGGCTTTTTGGACAATTCCGGCTCCTCAGTTGGCCAGGCCGCGCCGGTACTGCACGGCCTCGGCGATATGCGCGGCGGAAAGCGGCGTGCCGTCGGGCGCGCCGGCAAGGTCGGCGATGGTGCGCGCCACCTTGAGGATGCGATGATAAGCCCGCGCGGTGAGTCCGAGCTGTTGCATCGCGCGTTTGAGCAGCAGGGCGCCGTGGCAGTCCGGCAGGCAATGCCGGTCGACTTCGTCGGGCGTCAGCCGCGCGTTGGGTTTGCCCTGGCGCGCCAACTGGCGTGCGCGTGCAGCGCTGACGCGGGTCCGCACCGTGGCCGAGGATTCGCCGTCGCCGCGGGCGGCGAGTTCCGTTTCGTCGACCGCGGGCACCTCCAACATCAGGTCCACACGGTCGAGCAGCGGGCCGGAGAGCTTGCCGCGATAGCGCGCCACCTGGTCGGGGGTGCAGCGGCATTTGCCGGCGGCATGCCCCAGCCAGCCGCAGGGGCAGGGGTTCATCGCCGCCACGAGCTGGAAGCGCGCGGGAAATTCCTCGCGCCGGGCGGCGCGGGCGATGTGGATCTGCCCGGTTTCCAGCGGCTCGCGCAGGGCTTCTAGCACGCCGCGCTGGAACTCCGGCAGTTCGTCGAGGAACAGCGTGCCGTTGTGCGCCAGCGATATCTCGCCCGGTCGCGGCGTACCGCCGCCGCCGACCAGGGCCGCGCCGGAGGCGGAATGGTGAGGAGCGCGAAACGGGCGCTGCTTCCATTGCGCAAGGCGAAAGCTGCCCGCCAGCGAGTGTACGGCGGCCGATTCCAGCGCTTCCGCGTCGGTCATCGGCGGCATCAGGCCGGGCAGGCGCTGCGCCAGCATCGACTTGCCGGCGCCGGGCGGCCCGCTCATCAGCAGGCTGTGGCCGCCGGCCGCGGCGACTTCCAGTGCGCGCTTGGCCGGCGCCTGACCCTTGACCTCGGCCAGGTCGGGATAAAGCGCGAGAGCCGGCGCCGGCGCCACGGCGAACGGAGTGAGCATTTCGCTGCCGGTGAGGTGGGCGCAGACCTGCAGCAGGTTCTGCGCCGGCAGGATGGGGATGCCGGCGATCAGCGCGGCTTCCGGTGCGCTTTCCAGCGGCAGGACGAAAGCGCGCGGGCTGGCTTGCCGCGATGCGTCCTGGTGCCGGATCGCCGCGCAGATGGCCAGTGCGCCGCGTACCGGGCGCAGCTCGCCCGACAGCGCCAGCTCGCCGGCGAATTCATGGGCATCGAGCTCGGGGGCCTTGATCTGCCCCGAGGCGATCAGGATGCCCAGCGCGATCGGCAGGTCGAAGCGCCCCGATTCCTTGGGCAGGTCGGCCGGGGCCAGATTGACCGTGATGCGCCGCGGCGGAAACTCGAAGCCGCAGTTCTGGATCGCGGCGCGTACCCGATCGCGTGCTTCGCGGACTTCGGTGTCGGGCAGGCCGACCAGGGGGAAAGCGGGCAGCCCCGCCGCAAGATGGACTTCGACCGTGACTTCCGGGGCAGCCAGCCCCGCCAGCGCCCGCGAGCGGAGGACGGCGAGCGCCATGGCCCCTTACTGGGTGGCCGCGCCCGACTGCAACGATGCCTTGCGCGCCTCCAGTTCGGCCACGCGCGCTTCGAGTGCCTCCAGTTTGGCCCGCGTGCGGGCCAGGACTTCGCGCTGCACGTCGAACTCCTCGCGGGTTACCAGATCCAGCTTGGCGAACAGGCCGGCCAGCGCGGCGCGCAGATTCTTCTCGACTTCGCCGGCCGGGGTCGACGCCAGCAGGGACGACATGCGGGCGGACATTTCGTCGAGCAGTTTGGGGTTGAGCATGATGTCGGAATTCCTGGCCGTGGCGCGAAAAATCAAGGGTTCGATGGGCTGCGGAGCGGGCAAAAGTCTAGCACAGCGCCGCCGCCGCCCACTGCGACCGGGGCGGATGCACCGTGATGGTGCGCTCCATCGGAATTCAATGCCCGACTTGGTGCGCCGCGACCGGGGTGCGACGGTTCGACACAAATACTTTATTGATATGAAACGACTAAATTCGTTGGCACGGTCTCTGCATAAAGGCACTTGTAATTTTTCAACTTCTCTTACAAGGAGCTTCATCATGCGCAAGACCCTGATCGCCGCCACCATTGCCGGAGCGTTCGCCCTTCCCTCCGTCGCCATGGCCCAGGCCGCCGCCGCCAGCCCGCACACCTTTACGCCGAATGTCGGCGTCGTTACGGACTACCTGTTCCGCGGCGTCAGCCAGACTCACGGCGCTGCCGCGCTTCAGGGCGGGGTCGATTACGCGCATGCCAGCGGCCTCTACGCCGGGGTCTGGGCTTCGACCATCACCTGGGTCAAGGATGCCTACAGCAAGGGCAGCACGGAAATCGACGTCTATGGCGGCTACAAGAACAGCTTCGCCGGCGGCGACTGGAACTACGACCTCGGTCTGATCGCCTATACCTATCCCGGCAAGGGCGCCGCGATTCCGGGCGTCAACCTGAACCCGAACACGACCGAGGTCTATGGCGCGCTCGGCTATAAGTGGCTGACGCTGAAGTATTCGCACGTGATCTCCGCCGGCTTCATCGGCTGGGGCGGCGGCCCCGGCATCAATCAAAGCACGCGCGGCTCCAACTACCTGGAACTGAATGCCGCCTATGACCTCGGCAACGGCTGGGGCGTGAGCGGCCATCTGGGTTCGCAGAAGGTCAAGAACTATGCGAACGCGACTTACGCGACCGCCGATTACACCGACTGGAACCTCGGCGTGACCAAGGATGCCGGTTACGGCGTGTTCGGCCTGACCTATTCGGCGGCCAATACCAAGGGCACCTGCAACGCCGCCGGCGGTACCAATCCGTATTGCTGGGCCGACAGCAACTTTGTCGTCGGCACGGGTCCGACCACCGGCTTCCGCGATGTCTCCAAGGGCACGGCGGTGCTGTCGTTCAAGAAGACGTTCTAAGCATTTGATCAAATCCCGCCGGCGACCGGCCGGCGTCGGCGGGATAGCAAGCGCTCTGCGTGCCTGGGAGTCCGTTTCACGGGCAGGCAACCCAACCTCCATTTCGCAAAGGAATCAGCCATGAAACTCGTAACCGCCATCATCAAGCCGTTCAAGCTTGACGAGGTGCGCGAGGCCCTCGCCGCCGTCGGCGTGCAGGGGATCACCGTCACCGAGGTCAAGGGCTTCGGCCGCCAGAAAGGTCACACCGAGCTCTATCGCGGCGCCGAATACGTCGTCGATTTTCTGCCCAAGGTCAAGGTCGAAGCGGCCATCCGCGACGATCTGCTGGACCAGGTCATCGAAGCCATCGAAAAGGCCGCCAGCACCGGAAAAATCGGCGATGGCAAGATTTTCGTCTTCGACGTCGAACAAGTCATCCGCATCCGCACCGGTGAAACCGGTGAGGAAGCCCTGTAAGGGAGAGCCAACATGAAACGTCTATTTGCAAGCCTGCTGACGGCCCTGGCCATCGGCATTGCCGGCGCCGCCCCGAGCGTCTGGGCCGCCGACGACAAGCCCGCCGCACCTGCGGCGACGGCGCCCGCCGCTGCCACCTCCGCGGCCGCCACGGCGGCTCCGGCCGCCGCCCCCGCGGCAGCGCCGGCTCCGGTGCCCAACCGCGGCGACAACGCCTGGCTGCTGGTCGCCACGGCATTCGTCATCCTGATGAGCATCCCCGGCCTGGCGCTGTTCTACGGCGGCCTGGTGCGCAGCAAGAACATGCTGTCGGTGCTGATGCAGGTGTTCGTCACCTTCTCGGTGGTCAGCGTGCTGTGGGCCGTATATGGCTACAGCGTGGCCTTCACCGAGGGCAACGCCTTCTTCGGCAGCCTCGACAAGCTGTTCCTCAAGGGCATCACGCCGGATTCGGTGGCCGCCACCTTCAGCAAGGGTGTCGTGGTTTCCGAGTTCATCTTCGTCGCCTTCCAGGGCGCCTTTGCGGCCATCACCTGCGGCCTGATCGTCGGCGCCTTCGCCGAGCGCATCAAGTTCTCCGCGGTGCTGCTGTTCATGGTGCTGTGGTTCAGCTTCAGCTACCTGCCGATGACGCACATGGTCTGGTACTGGACCGGTCCGGATCCCTACACCACGGCCGAGGCTGCGGAGAAAGCCACCGCCACCGCCGGCTACCTGTTCCAGAAGGGTGCGCTCGACTTCGCCGGCGGCACCGTGGTGCACATCAACGCCGCGATCGCCGGCCTGATCGGCGCCTACCTGCTGGGCAAGCGCGTCGGCTACGGCAAGGACTCGATGGCACCGCATTCGCTGACCATGACCATGATCGGCGCCTCGCTGCTGTGGTTCGGCTGGTTCGGCTTCAACGCCGGTTCCGCGCTCGAAGCCAACGGCACGGCGGCCCTGGCCTTCGTCAATACCTGGCTGGCGACCGCGATGGCGGCGACCTCCTGGATGGTGGCGGAATGGCTGGTCAAGGGCAAGCCCTCGATGCTGGGCGCGGCCTCGGGCGCGGTCTCCGGCCTGGTGGCAATCACTCCGGCGGCCGGCTTCGTCGGCGTGGTCGGTGCGCTGGTCATCGGCCTGGCGGCAGGCGTGATCTGCCTCTGGGGCGTGAATGGCCTGAAGAAGCTGCTCGGCGCGGATGATTCGCTCGACGTGTTCGGCGTGCATGGCGTCGGCGGCATCCTCGGCGCCCTGCTCACCGGCGTGTTCGCCGCGCCCAGCCTGGGCGGCAGCGGCATCTACGACTACGTGGCGAACAAGGTGGCGGACAACTACGACATCATGGGTCAGGTCATGATCCAGGCCACTGCCGTCGGCGTGACCCTGGTCTGGTCCGGCACGGTGGCCTTCGTCTGCTACAAGATCGTCGATATCTTCATCGGCCTGCGCGTGCCGGAAGACGAAGAGCGCGAGGGTCTGGACATCACCTCGCACGGCGAGTCGGCTTACCACGGCTGATCTCCTTCCGCCTCCTTCACCACGAAGGGGGCGGCCGCGGGGCTCCCTCCCTTCCTCGCGGCATTTGATCGGGCGCCCTCGCGGCGCCCGATTTTTTTGGTGCGCGGCCGGCTATTTGCCGAAGGCCAGGCAGGGATCGGGCCGTTCGGCCCGTGGCGTGAACCAGAGGATGTCGTAGGGAAGCATGTGGCCGACGCGCTCGGTCTCATACCGCGTCGGCGCCGTCTTGCCGGCGCCGACTTCGATGAAACCCACCGACAGCATGCGGGTGCCGGGCCGGCGGGCGGCCAGGTAGAGCGGCACGCCGACATCGCGCCTGGCGTGGCCGCGACCGAGGATGAACACCACGCCCCGGCCGAGCTGGCCCAGCGCCGCGTCGGCCAGCGTCGCGTCGCGCAGGCGCTGCGCACGCACCAGGCCGTCGCGCAGTTGCGGCGTGACCTGGCCGCAATGCGAGGCTTCGATCAGCCCTGCCATGTATTTCTGCCGCGCATCGTCCCAGACCGCATCGAGCGCCAGACGCTGCGCTTCGCCCGCGGCCAGCGTCGCATAGCCCTCGCGCACCACCGGGCGGGTCGCGCTGCGCGGCAGGTTGGCCGCCTGCAACGGCAGCCGCGCGGTGTCGGCCAGTGCCACCAGCGGCCGGTAGAGCGGCCAGTCCCAGCCGCGCATCAGGGGCGCTAGGTCCTTGCCGGCGCGCCGCGCCTCGTCCAGCGCCGCCTGCTGGTCGACATCGAACTGTTCCATCAGCAGCGCCGGCCGCGCGCCGTTGGCGAGGCGGGCCGCCAGGACCTTGGCCTGCAAGCGATGGTGCTCCGGATTGTCGTGGGTTTCGCCCAGCAGCAGCGCCTCGGCGTGTGCCGCGCGGCGCAGCAGTTCGGCTTCGTCGATGAAGGCTTGCGCGGCGACATCCCAGAGCTTCCCGGCCAGCGGGTGGTCGGTGTCGCGCAGGCTTCCCGGCGGGATCAGGCTGCAGCCCGCCAACTGCAGCAGGGCCAGGCTCGTGGCGAACGCTCGCGCCATGGCGTGGAACGCAAACGAACGCATCGCTTATTTGTCGGCCTGCTGGTCCAGCATGTCGAGAATCTGCCGGGCCGGAGTGATTCCCGCCTTCTCCGCTTCGCCGAGCCACCGTCGGGCTTCGGCAGGATTCTGCGCCACTCCCCTCCCTGCGGCATACAGGCGACCGGCGTTGAACTGGCCCGGCGGGAAACCGCTTTTGGCCGCCGCCAGATAATGTTCGAAGGCCTTGTCCTGGTCCTGAGCCACGCCACGCCCTTTTTCGTACAACTCGCCGAGGTTGTTGTGCGCCGAAGCTTCGCCGAGCTGCGCGGCTTCGCGGTAGTACAGGGCAGCACGCGCCAGGTCGACCTTGCCGCCGATGCCTTCGGCATGGATCCAGCCGAGCAGGGTGCGGGCGCTGGCGCGGCCGTCTTTCGCGGCGCGTTCGAGGCGGGCAAGGGCGCAGGCCGTGTCCGGTGGCTCGGCTTCGAGGCAGATGCGACCGAGGCGCTCGGTAGCGCCGACGTGCCCGGAATCCGCCGCCTCCTTCAGCAGTGCAAGGGCGCGCGCCGGGTCGCGCTCCTCGATGCACTGGGCGTGGCGAAACCGGGCGCCGCCGAAGCCCTTGTCCAGCGCCGCGGCGAAGCGCGCGCAGGCGCGCTCGACATCGCGCTCGCCGAGCATGCCATGCAGATCGAGCGCGCCGAGCGCGTATTCGGCGGCGCCGACGCCGCGTGCGGCCATGGTTTCCAGGCCCGGACGGGTATCGGCGAGCTGCGTCCCGATCTGCCGGCGGTAGGCCTCGAACAGCTCGTCGTCGCCGCGCGACAGCGCGCGCTCCGCGGCGCGCGCGGCGCGCAGCGCCAGCATGGCGAACTTCTGCGACGCCGACGGGTCATCGGGATTGGCCTCCAGTGCGTTATGCAGGCTGATGGCCTCGCCGTTGATGACCTCGAGTTCGGTGACGGGATCGATCTGGGCCGGCGCCGCCGCCTTGGCTTTCCGTTTAGCGGCGCGCGACGTGGCTGGTTTTGCCTTGGCTTTCTGCTTTACGCTCCGCGCATCGGCCTTTCGCGCTTTTGCCCACGTATCGCCAGTCGGCATCGCGGCAAGGCCCAAGGCCAAAGACAGGCATGCGGCAATGCGGTAATATCGCTTTAAATCAAAATATAACGGCATATTGATGAAGTCATTCCTGTCCTGCGAAGATGGTATGCGAAAAGCACTGCTCACGGGGGCGCTCCTGCTCACCGTGCAGCCGGCGGTAGCGCTTGCCGTCAACGAAGCCGCGGCCGAAGATCTCGCCAAAGCCGGCAAGTGCTTCCGCTGCCACTCGGTGGACAAGGCCAAGAAGGCACCTTCCTACAAAAGGATAGCGCAGAAGTACAAGGACAAGCCCAATGCCGAGGCGGCCCTGCTGAAACATCTTGGGGGCAGCCAAATGGTCAAGGTCGAGGATGGCGGTGACGAACAGCACGAACCACCGCCGGCCAAGGATGCCGCCGAGCTGAAGAATCTGGTGCAGTGGATCTTGTCGCGGGGATAGCCCGCCATTTCCCGCACGAAGCCCAAAACAAACAGGCCGCTGCGAGCGGCCTGTTTGTTTGATGCAGGCAGGACCTGTTACCAGCTCTTGATCAGTGCCGAGATGCCGAACACGTGGTTGCTCGAGCGTGGGGCGGTCTGTCCCGTCAATAGCACGCTGGCGTTGGATGCGACGTTTAGATTGTCATACGCCCAGTCGGCGGACCTGAGGTTCTCATAGAGATAGTTGAATCTCCACACGACCTGTTTGCTGTAATCCCATTTGGCGAAAAGCTGGAGGGTATGCAGCCTGCTCCAGTTGTCCGGCATCGATGTCTGGGCCGTGGCGATGCCGGTACCCGTCGACATGCCTGACTTGCCGATTCCGTTGTTGAAAACGTAGGTGCCGCCCACATCCCAGTTGGCAAAATCCTCCGGCTGCCATTTGAGTCCCAGTCCCAGCGTGTGGTCTCGGTTGACCAGGTTTGCGGTCCATTCCAGGTTCGCGGCGGTCGCGGTGATTCCCTGGCGTCCCCGTTGCTCGGTGCCTGTCTCGCCTAGGCTGGCGAAGGCAAAGGTGGTCAGGTTCTCCGCGGGCTGCCACTGGACATCGAGGTTGACGTTGGTGCCGTCGGCCAGGGTACGTCCAAGGCAGGTATCAGGAAGTCCAACCACCGCCGCTGCGAGTGTCGGATCGAGGATCGCGCCGCAGTTCGGCCCCTTGGCGCGCCTGCGGTAGGTATCCGCCCCGGCCTGCAGGCTGACGGTCTCCGACGCGGTCCAATTGCCCGACGCACGCACCCGATCCTCGCTGAAATCCTGGTACATGAAGGAGCGCGTGGCCGGATTGTTGGTGTTCGTCGTTGCGCCAGGAAGCCAGTAGGTATTGCGGAAATAACTGTTCTTGTCGTATTCCGAACCGCTCCGCTGCGTATGGGTGTAGCCGACACTGCCAAGGATTTCGGTCGACACCGGCCGACGCAGTTCGACCGTCAGCTTGTCGGTATTGGTGTAGTCGCGGTCGGCGTGGTTCTCATACAGCGCATCCTTCATCGAGTACTTCACGCTCTTGCGCTCGAGCCCGGCACGCAGGATCGTCTTCGGGGCGATTTCATAGTCGCCATCGATGCCGAAGGTATGTTCCAGCGTGCTCAGCGGCGCATTTCTGCGGCGGAGTGCGGCGGCGGCTCCTGGTGCGGCATCGTCGTCCCGACTGATATATGTGTAATTGGCGACCGGTGTCCGGTTGTCGCTGTTGTGATACTGGTAGGCCACCTTCAGGTTCATTTTGTCGACCGGCTTGGACGTCAGCGCGATGTCGAGCAGGGTCTTGACCACCTTGCCGTCGAGCGAGGCGCGAGGCGTAATGTTGGCGGCGTTGTTTGCCGCCAGATTCGCCGTGTAGGGCAGGAAGGACTCGTTCTGGCTGGCGATGCTGTAGGAAAACTTGCTGGTCAGCCGCGTCGCCTTGCTGAAGTTGTAGCCGCCGGTGGCATTGAACTGGTGGTAGTCGTTGCTTGGCGCCAAAGACATTCGCAGCGTGGCTTCTCCCGCGTTGAACGGATTCGTGACGGTAAACGCACTGAGATTGTTGTGGAACTTGGAGTAGTTGTAGCCCAGCGAAAACTGGCTCTGCCTGGTGTTGTAGGAGAGGACGGCGTCGACCTGGCTGGTACGGTCGTCGATCTGGTAGGGGACGATCAACGCGCGCCCGGTGGCGTTGACCGGTAGTCCGGTCAGCCGGGTGCCGTCGCGCCTGTCCTCGCGGAAGCTGACCTTCCAGTCCCAGTCGCCGGCGGCATACCCGTTCAGCCCGAGACGAAGAATGTCCCGACCTTGCTCGATGTTGAATCTCCTCAGCAGCGGATTGATGGTCGCCGTGTTATCGGTGATCGTGCCGGCCGGCAGCGCGCCGGCCCCGCCCGTTAGCGTCAGGTTGCTGGTGCCCAGTCCGTTGTGGATGAACGAGGCGGTATCGGTCTGCGCCTTGCGCACCTGGTCGAAATTGAAACTGGCACCCCAGCGCCCCTGGACACCGCCGTCGGCCTGCAGCTTGCGCGAATCAAGGCCGAGCGTCGATCCATAGACGTGCCAATACTCCGCATCGTTGCCGGCGTCGCGCCTGAGCCAGTTGAACCCGGCGATGGGGAAGCCGCCCTTGTCGGTCAGGCCCGTGAAGCCGCCGAAACGATAGGAGTCCTGGGAGTTGTGACCGACGCCGAGCTCGACATAGTTGTCGGACCAGCGCGACATATCGGCATCGCGGAATAGCACGTCCGTATCGCGGAAGAGTCGGGCCGTCAGCACGGGATCGGCGTGCGCGGGCGCGGCCGCAAGCGCGGCGAGCGCGCATGCCACGGCGAGGCCAAGCGGGCTGCGATGGAAAGGCATGAATGTGTCCTGGGTCATGACGTCACCTGTCGACGTTGTTCGGGGCATCAGCGCTGGAGGCGCGCACCCGAGGGGTGATTGGTGCCATGGATCTTCATGTGGCAGTTGGTGCACGAGTTGCCGACGACGCGGTGCGCGTTGGCGGTGCTGGGCCCGCCGGGTAACACCTGGGCGCCAAAGGCCGTACTGCCGTGGCCGGTCTGATGGCATTGCTGGCATAGGTAGGGCATGCGCGTCTTCAGCATCGGCGTGTTGTTGGTGCCGTGCGGGTCGTGGCAGTTGGTGCAGTCATCCTGGGCCGAGCGGTGCTCCCACAGGAACGGGCCGCGCAACTGGGCGTGGCAGGTGTAACAGGTCTCATTGACCGAGTTCTTCTGCAATGACGCCCGTGTCGATGATCCATGCGGTGCATGGCAAGACGAGCAGGCGAAGAAGCCGGTCTTGGTCGGATGGGTGGAGACGCGGTGCAGTGCGGCGCGCCTGTCCTGATGGCAGCTGAAACACACGCTGGCCTGGGTTTCCGCAACGAGCACCGGGTCCTTCGAGGCGTGCAGGCGGTGGCAACTGGCGCAAGCCGTTTTGGTCTGGTCATGCTTGCTGCCCTGCCAGTGGGTCCGGGAACCGTTCTGATGGCAGTTCAGGCAGGCATCATTCTGCTGCTCGGAGGCGGCCTTGCTGCCGAACACAATCGGCACCAGACCAGCCTTGCGCGGGGTCTTCAGGTGTTCCGTCAGGTCGCCATGGCAACTGCCGCACATGGCGTCTTCCGGATTGCCGGTAAGTGACTTGCCAGTGGCCATCGGCGTGCGTGAATCGTCTTTGACTGCATGTTTGGTCCGGGTAATGCCGTAATAGCCTTCGTGGCACTCAACGCAGGGCTTTATCTCGCCGGTTTCGGCACGCGAGCGCGCCTGCGAGGCATCGGGACTCTTCGCGGCCTGGGCGAATGCGTTGCCCGCGAGGACGCCGGCCGCTAGGAGCGCAAGACCGATCGCAGCTGCGCGGCACTTCTGGATTGTCGGGTTCATAGTCTGGTTCCGGCGATGCGTTTGCCCGATTTCCGGGCGGGGTTTGCATCCAAGCGTTGGACGGCAATGCGCCAATCCTTACAAATAACATTACTAAAGTGCTATTTGATGTTGATTCAAACAGACTTTTTATTTAGATGCAAGGTATTTGATGAACTCCCCCGCTGTTCCATGGACTGACTTTGTTACATTTTTACAACAGACTGACCCGGCTCTGCCGGGCAAGGTGGGGCTTGCAGGAAGTCTTTTATGAACAATGGATTATTTGAATCGCTTAATAGTCCACGGGAGGTTTGATCCGGCGCGCATGGCGTGACGGGTCGCAAGCCTGTTCGGGCGGGGTGGCCGGGGGGTGGGCGCGCGGGCGCAGACGCGGGCGGATGCCCGGGGCGCTCGCTGCAGAGGGTGAATCGACTACTTGTTGCGGGTGGCGACGTAGTCGGAGACGATCTTGACCTCGTTGGGTTTCAGATCGTCGGTGACGCCTTCTTCCTTGTGCGTCTTGTTCTTGGTCAGGCGCAGGGTGACGCATTCCCAGTCGCCCCTGTACTTTTCCTGGATGTTCTTCATCGGCGGCCCGGTTTTCTTCTGAACGTAGGCGTGGCATTGCGGGCAGCCGACGCGTTCGATGATCGCCTTGGCGGCGGTTTCGTCGACCGCCCCGAGCGGGGCGCCGGTCGGGGTGGGACAGGGTGGCAGGTCCGACCCATCGCGATAGGCGAGTTTCTTCTTGCCACCCGGGGCTGCGGCGTCGGCCTTGGCGGGTTCGGCTTTCGTCGCTTCGGTCTTGGCTGCAGGCGCCGGCTCGGGCTTCTTAGCTGCCTGTGCTTCCGCGTCCTTTTTGGCCTTGGCCTCGGCGTCGCGTTTCTGCGCGGCGAGGGCTTCGGCCTCCTTCTTCGCTTTGGCCTCTGCTTCCCCGCGGGCTTTCTCTTCCGCCTCGCGCTTCTGCGCCGCCTGTGCTTCGACTTCGCGCTTGGCGCGGGCCTCGTTCTCGCGCCTGATGGCTTCCAGCGCGGTGGTGTCCTTGCGCGCTTTGGCATCGGCTTCGCGCTTGGCCAGTTCTTCTTTTTCCTGCCTTGCTGCCGCCTCGCGCTGGGCCTGGGCCTTGGCGTCGGCTTCCTGTCTGGCCTTGGCTTCGGCTTCCTTCTTGCCTTGTGCCTTGGCTTCGGCCGCCTGTTTGGCCTTGGCCTCTGCGTCCTTCTTCGCCTGGGCCTTGGCTTCGGCGGCAGCCTTGGCTTTGGCCTCGGCGTCCTTCTTCGCCTGGGCCTTGGCGTCCGCCGCGGCCTTGGCCTTGGCTGCGGCCTCCTGCCTGGCCTTGGCGGCGGCCTGGCGCTTGGCTTCCGGGCTACCGGGCTTCGGCTTTGCGGCTTCCGCCGCCGCCTGTTCCTCGAAGGTGATGCCCGCCAGCCATTCCGACATGGCGCGGATTTCCGCCGCGGAAACGGATTTCATCTCGTTGGCGTGGGAGGGGGCGGCCGAGATCGCGGCCGATATTTTTGCCGGATCTCCCTTCAACGCGGCCTTCATGGTTTTCACCGAGGGCGCGGTACTGCGTGCCTCGTGGAAATGGCACAGGTTGCACTGCTTCTCGGTGAATAACTTGCGCCCCTGGACGCCGGTCTGTGCCTGCACGCTCAGCGCGGCGAGTGCCAGGGCAAAGGCAGCGGTGATGCGCATTGGGTTCGCCTGTGACTTCATCGCGCCTGTCTCAGCCGCCCTGCTTGTTGAAGAATTCCATGGCCTTGACCAGGCTGCGGCGCATGCGGTTGAAGGCGGAACTGAGCTGGGCGACTTCGTCGCTGCCCTTTTCGTTGAATTCACCCATCTCGAAGTTGCCCTTGCTGATCTCGTCGGCAATCGCCGCCATTTCCGCCAGCCGGCTGGTGATCAGCGCGGTCAGCATCAGGTTGAGCAGGATGAAGACCGCGACGAACACGCCGGTGAGGGTGCCCATGAAAGTCTTGAACATGCGTTCGGCGTTGGCGATCGGTACCGACATCGGCACCATGACGATCTGGGCGCCGACGATTTCCTTGAGCTTCCAGCCGTAGCCGTTGTCGCCGTAGATCTTGACCATTTTCGGCGGCGCCTTTTCGGGCGTGGTATGGCAGCCGAGGCAGCCCGACTGCTTGATCTGGATCGGGCGGGCGAAGTAGAGGTAGGGGCCTTTCGATGTCTCACGCACGCCCCACTCTTCCTGTTTCGTCGGGTCGCCGCGAAATCCGTTGATGATGCGGGCTTCCCAGTCTGCCGGGCGGTGCTTGACATTGGTCGGATTGAGTGCGACTTCGCGGTAGCCGTATTCCGGATAGCGCTTCTGCACCGACTCCATGACCTTGTTGGCGGCGTAGGCGGGAATGCCCATCATGAGCATTTCTTCTTCTTCTTCGGTTTCCCGCAGGTTTGGTCCGACCTCGTTGACCGCCCAGGTGCGCGCCGAGAGGATGGTTTCCATCAACACGCCGGCGTTGGAGAGCACTTCGTCGCGGGCGTTTTCATTGAGTTGCTGGTAAGAGAAATAGCCCGAGGCGCCCAGCGCCATGCCGAACACGACGACCAGCATCGAATTGAACTTTCCCCTCAGCTTCATGTTTTTCTCCGGCAGAATCTTTGAATGCAAAGCATAGCATGAGCGCAAAACCGGTTTTCCGAACCTCGCCGCATTCGTGCCAGCTTCAGGCAACTGCCTGAATCGCCTGTCGGCGGGGGAACCCCGCATATGCCCAAGGGTATATTTTATGCATAAAATGATATAGTGTCTGAAAGCAGAGGCAACTTCGCTTCCAGTAGCGGTCGGCACCCGACCGGCCGAAAAATGCACGGAGGGTTGTGACAGCGTGTCGTCGCAAGTCAGCGCACCGGTATCCACCACGGTTATCGCCTGCGACATAGCAGGGGCGTCCGCATTCGAGGCCGCGGTTCTGGACTGTTTCGGCCGGTTTCTCGCCGTGGCGCGAAGTCTCGGCTTCGTCACCCAGGAAGCGGGAAAACCCAATCTGACCTTGACCCTGGCGCCGGAACAGGCGGTGGGCTTGGCACTGGAGCCCCTGGCGAAGGCGGGTCTCGGTTTCGACAGTCTCGCGGCACCTTTGCGCTTGCGCGCCATGGTCCATTACGGTGTTGTCTTTCGCACCGAATCGGTGACCGAGATCAGCTACGTCGGCTCGGCGATTCGCTCAACGCAGAGTGCGCTGCGCCGGGCACCGCCAACCGGCGGTTTTCTCGCAACCCAGGATTTTTCCGCCTATGCGGCGAAGCAGCTCAATCTTCCCTTCCGCTTGCTGCCGATCAGCAGCGGGCCGGCGGTCGAGGGCATCAGCCAGATAGTATTTGGCGGCAGCGCGGTGGCGCCGCAAGGTGCGGTCGCGGGCTCGGTCACGGGACTCGTCAGCGCCGACCCGGCCTTCGTCGAATTCGTAAAGCGTCGTTTGACCGAGGATATCGGGCCGTTTGCCAGCGCCCTGGTCGACCGGGCGATTCGCTCATCTACCGCGGCGGACCAGTTGGTCGCGGTAATGAGTCGGGAAATCGACAATCCGGAGGCGCGCGCCCGCTTCGAGGACGACGTATTGCGTTACATCAAGGGGCGAGCCTTGGCGCGCTAGGTAGAATTGCGATTGGTTTCTTCCAAGGCATGTAGATCATGGGTTTCTTCAGCAAGCTGTTGAATCAGTCGCAACCGGCGGCCTGCGTGCTGCCGGAGACGCATGCCGTCATCCGTCAGATCATTTCCGTGCTCGGTTACGACGTGGTCGCCACGCCCGACTATGGTGCCCGCCTGGCTCCTGCGCTCAACTCCGCCGTCGAGTATCTCGACCAGCAGATCGCCGTGATCCCCGGACCACTCGACATTTCCGCCGCCCACTACATGCACCATCCGCTGGTGCATGCATTGTTTCCGGCACGCCAGGAAATCGCCCACGGCATGGGCCGCAGCACCGACGTCAAACAACCCCTGGCCTTTCTCGCCGGCGCGGACCAGCCGGAGGCCTTCGCCTTGCTCGGCGTTCGTCGCCAGCCGAACGCGGAGGCCGCCGCCGCCGCCGCGGGCGCGGCATTTTGCGATCACACGCTGCGCTCCCTCGCCGCGACCGAGTCGGGCGCGCGCCAGGGTTTGCGCACGGCGGCGCTGACGCGCCTGGTCACGGCTTTCGGCGAGCATCTCGACAAGCTGCGCAAGAACGACAAGCTGACGCGCGGCGAATGGAATATCGAAAACCGCAAGGATGTCGCCGATGCCGACCGCGGCAAGCCGGTGTTGGCCAGCGACGAACTGCGGACGGAAAATCTCCTGAATGGACTGGTGGCCTGGTTGCAGCGTCCTTCCGAATTCCTTCAGGTCAGGGCGGGTGCCAAGTCGGGCGGCGATACCGCGGGTCCGGCCCAGTCGATCGAAGTGCTGGCCGAGTTGCGCTGCCACGATCGCCGTCGCTGGATCGTTTGCCTGGTGCGCTTTCCGACCGCCGAAGGTGTGGCGGCGGTGCAGAACGAGTCAGGCCAGCACCGCTACATTCGCATCTGACGCTCGTTGCGCCTTTGCCGGCCGGGGCTTTGCGAATGCTCAGGCTTCTGCCAGCGCGGCTTCCGGCGTAAGGATGCGAAACAGGCCGCGCAGCCTGTCGCGCCGTGCCAGGCGCAACAAGGCCTTGTCAGCCGTTACCAGCCAGTCCGCGCCGCCGTCACGCGCCAGTTCAAGAAACTTCTGGTCGTCGCGATCCTTGCAGCGCGGCAGGGCGGCGATGACTTCCGGTGGTGGCGCCGCAAGCTGCGTAACGTGCGCGTCGTAGGCCGCCAGCGCAGCATGCTGCAGCTCTGCCGATAGTGCAAACAGCGGGTAGCCGAGCACGCGACGGAATTCGTTGAAGCAGGCTTCATTGGTGATGGCCTGCCATACGTCGCATTCGATTCGTGTCCGCAGTGGTACGAATCGGCTGTCGGCAAAAACATAGAGCGAGACCAGCACGTTGGTATCGAACACCACGCGCCGCTTCGGGGCGGAAGGAAAAACGGGCGCGGAGCCTTGCGACTTCGCGCCCGTTGTGCGTTCCGCGGGAACGCCGGTCACTTCTTCGGCTTCTTCTGCGAGTCGAGGCGGAACTTGACGAAGGAGCCGGGAGCATCTTCGAGGGCCTTGAACTTGCCCTTGGCAGGATCGCGCGCCGGCACCTTGTCGTCGTTGAGTTTGGTGATCCACTTCTGCCAGTCGGTCCACCACGAGCCTTCATGCTGCTTGGCGCCTTCGAACCACTCGTTCGGGGTCTCGGGGCGGGCATCGTTGGTCCAGAAGCCGTACTTGTTAGCCGAGGGCGGATTGACGATGCCGGCGATATGGCCCGAACCGCCCAGCACGAAGCGCACCGGGCCGCCGAGCACGGTCGAACCGAGGTACACGCTGCGCCACGGCGCGATGTGGTCTTCGATGGTGGAGATGAAATAGGACGGCGTCTTGACCTTGGACAGGTCGATCGGCGTCTCCAGCAGGGGGATGCCGCCGGGTTCGCGCAGCTTGTTGTTCAGGTACATGTTGCGCAGGTAGTAGCTGTGCATCTTGTAGGGCATGCGCGTGGAATCGGAATTCCAGTAGAGCAGGTCGAAGGGGAAGGGTTCCTTGCCCATCAGGTAGTTGTTGACCACGAAGGTCCAGATCAGGTCGTTGGAGCGCAGCATGTTGAAGGTGGTGCCCATCTCCGAGCCTTCCAGGTAGCCGCGTTCCTCCATCTTCTTTTCCAGGCTGGCGACCTGGCCTTCGTCGATGAAGACGCCGAGTTCGCCCGGGATCGAGAAATCGAGCAGGGCGACGAAGAAGGTCGCCGAGGCGATGCGCTTGTCCTTCTTGGCCGCCATGTAGCCCATGGTCGAGCCGAGCAGCGTACCGCCGAGGCAGTAGCCGATCATGTTCACTTCCTTCTCGCCGGTCTGCTGGCAGACCACGTCGATGGCGGTCAGCGCGCCTTCGGTCAGGTAATCGTCGAAGCCCTTCAGTGCCAGCTTGGCATCCGGGTTCACCCAGGAGATGACGAAGACCGTGTGACCCTGGTCGGTGCACCACTTGATCCAGGAATTGCTTTCGCGCAGGTCGAGGATGTAGTACTTGTTGATCCAGGGCGGGATGATCAGCAGGGGGCGCTTCCACTGTTCCTTGGTGGTCGGGCTGAACTG
>ORJL010326010.1_pt1 | contig 39986 bp, 28 predicted proteins | sample 1779941 | NCBI WGS metagenome assembly ORJL01 (sample SAMEA104232317, study PRJEB22302) | groundwater metagenome | biome: forest; feature: aquifer; material: groundwater | place: USA | collected 2011-08-07 | depth 5.8 m | reverse complement strand
AGAGGGACCAGAAATGATGAGCGGCGTACGCGCTTCATCGATCAGTACGTTATCCACTTCGTCCACAATGGCGTAGTAATGACCGCGCTGCACGCGCGCATCAAGCCGCATGGCCATGTTATCGCGCAGATAATCAAAACCAAATTCAGAGTTCGTGCCATAGGTGACATCTGCTTCATACGCAACGCGTCGGTCCACCAAACGCAAGTGACGCTGGTCTTCATGCGGCGACTCGCGTTCGAAATCCACAATGAAGGCCTTCTTGCCGTTCTCAGTAGCCGCGGCCATTTGCAGAACGCCCACCGAAATACCCAGCGCGTGGAAAATGGGAGCCATCCAACGCGCATCACGCCGCGCCAGATAATCGTTGACCGTAATCAGGTGCACGCCGTGTCCGGTCAGCGCGTTTAGATAAAGGGGCAGGGTTGAGACGAGAGTCTTGCCCTCGCCTGTGCGCATCTCCGCAATTCGGCTGTGATGTAATGCCGCGCCGCCGATGATCTGCACGTCATAATGACGCAGCCCGAGCGTACGCTTGGAAGCCTCACGCACGAGCGCGAAAGCCTCGGGCATGATTTCATCCAAGATGTCCTGCTCGAACTTTTTGAGTTCTTCTTCCCCTCCCTCACCCTGAATCCCTTTCCCAGTTGGAGAGGGGCTGGGGTGAGGGAAACGCGCCTTAAACTCATCCGTCTTCGCGCGCAAAGCCTCATCGCTCAAAGCCTCGAATTCCGCCTCGAGCGCATTGACCTGCACCACGAGAGCGCCATACTGTTCGATTGTCCTTTTATTGGGGTCGCCACTGAATAGTTTTACGAAGTTCTTAAGCATATAATCCCTTTCACGGAAAGGGATTATAGCATGGGAGGATGGATGGGGAATTCGAATTTTGTTAATGTTTTCGCTTGTGATTCCCCATCAATAATGTTTGAATATGAATAAACAACAAAGGCAGCCATATGAGGCTGTCTTTCTCACAAGAGAATAGCCGGGGGTGTTTTATTTACCCTCCCACAAATCTTCCAACCGTTTCCGTCCCGCTTCGACTGCTATTTTTTCAAGAAATTTTTTCATCTTCGACCAGGGGGTCTTATCAATCATTTGCGGCATGGGCAGGGATTCCGCATCGTCAAAATAGGACAACGCACGCAGCGCATTGATGGGAAATGAGCGCATTTTTGCATATTTCACGGCGGCAACCTGAAAAAGTTCATCAAGAGAAGCTGCTTGCAAAATAAAATACAAGTCCACCATATCCTTGCGCGTGCCGCGATTCATAATGGCGGCGAGTTTCATCGCACCGATTTCCTCCACACTGGCAAGGCGCACATGACTCAATGAAAAAGTGGGTCGCACCAATGGGTACGCATTCAAACGAAAGAAACTGACCCCAACACCGCGCCAAACAGCCACAAAGGTGGAGTCTTTATCATACGTTATTTCGAGCGTTGGATCATCCAGAATGGAACGGAAAGCGGAACGCTCGTCAAACCCCAGAGCAGATTCGTCATCTGTAAAAAAATCCAAATCCACCGAAAAACGATGCCCAAAATGAAGGGCAAGTCCAGTTCCACCCGCCAGATAAAAGCGCTTTATAAAAGCGGACTTTTCAAGCAGATGAAAGGCATCCTGCGTCGCTGGAGTCAGGGCGTTCCAGTGAGGGTGTTTAAGGACTAATGATCCCACAACTCTCCCCTTCCCACCACAAACGGCGACTTTTTCCACCTGCGGATATTGAGTAATTTCCGCCAATAGTTGAATGTGACAGGTTTCAACTGCCGCTCGCCGTATTGACGCAGGAACAGACGAATGCGCTTACTGCGATAGGTCTCAAACAACCAGCGGAGTTCGTCCCATGTTCCAAACTCAAGCGTACGTTGAATGATCAGGTTTGCGTCGCGCTCAAGATTAAGCCGCGCAATATTGTATTCCTGAAAATAAGGCTTGAGTCCGGCGGGGATGGCGGAAGGTAAGACACGATACATGCTCTAATTATAACCCGCAAAAACTTCACCCACACTGCGCCGCCAGCTTGCTAAATTCTGAGATTGTCTTCACTTAAAAAAACCTTTGACTTGAAGTTAAGATGGGGATATAATGTGTTTGCCAATAAAACGGTTCGACCGTTTTACCCGCCCCCGACGACAAGGTAGCCAAGTGAGGCTGTCTTTCTCGCAAGAGAATAGTCGGGGGTGTTTTATTTAGGGCAACTTCCATAGGTCAACGATGCGCGGGGAAATGATATTGAAATGCTCCCTTGAACCACCAACTTCATATAGGCGTAATGCACCCGCGATCATATCTGCCAATTGCAAGCCGTCTTCGTTTTTTGAGTCACCGCCAATGATATTCTTGAAAGGGCGGATTCTTTCTTCACGCTTATAGCGTTCAGTAAATTGCACGCGTAAGTTGCGGCAGAACATGGGGATTGCACCGTCAATAATCAAAACTTCGTTGGCTATATCCAACTCACTGGTTCGCAAAGTTAAGCTGATAATTAATTCGATTGTTAATTGTTGCGGTGGCAAAGTATTAAGCGGCGCGCCCAAACGGGATTTATTTACTACAACTGCGCGTACCCGAAACGGAATTTTCAACACGTCATGGAAAAAGCGATCTTTTTGCGCAGGCGTGGATTTATGATACTTGAACTCAAAATTTGGCGAAACATTGAGCGCTTTTCGCAAATCCACAAGAGGTTTGACGGAAGCGCGCTCAGCCAACTGTATCATTGCCATCACGAAGTGACTGCTTGAGCTGGCTTGTCCTTCAAGTCCTGCATCACCCGATTCATCAACGAAGAAATATTGCATGGATTTTGATTATACAGCCGGTCTCTTCATAAATTTCACGCAACCTCTTCTTACCTCGTTCTTTGCTATAATACCATCACTCAGCCACCTTCGCCTAGCAAGGAGAATGATATGTTACAACAAATTACCATTCAAACGCCAAATGCCAAACGGCTCAAGCCGCTGCTGAAAAGCGCCATCCAAAACCAATTGGATGATATTGAGCATGGCATCCAAATGACACGTGCCAAAATGGAAACCTTTGAAAAGCAATACAAGATGAGCACAGCCGAGTTCCTACGCCGCTTCACACCCGATGACCTGGGCGAAACGCTTGATTTTATCGAATGGCAGGGCGAAACCAAAATGCTGGCATTGCTCGAAGAGAAAAAGACCGCCTTCACAGAAGCACAGGTTAAATGAAATTACAGGGCGGGATTGCAGGCTATTTTCAATATATTAGCGGCATCCTTGCACTTTCCCGCATTGTCAAATCGCAGGATGTTCACACCAGAAGCGCACATCTACTGAAGGTTTTCTGCGCGGCGATGTGTTTTTCAAAGACGGCTCCCGACTCCATTTCAGGGAACTGGTTACCACTGACCCAAGGGTTCAGCGAGTCAGTTATACATACCATTATATGCACACCGACGAGACAATGATTTTTCGTTATGACAACGCCCCGCACTTTCCAAAGTTATCCACCGCGCCGCACCATAAATATATTGGGGAGAATGATGTGGCTGCGGCAGATATCCCTGATTTGCAATCTGTGTTGAAGGAAATAGAAGGCCTGATAGATTCCAGTTCTTAAAGAACTTATAGCATGCGAGGTTGGGATGGGGAATTGGAATTTCGTTAATGTTTATGTCGTTTACCCACTTCATTGCTGACAGGCATTATAATCATATTGTATGCGCCCAAAAGCGCAAGGAGAGCAATATGTTACAACAAATTACCATAGAAATACAGGATGCAAGGCAGTTTGAGTCCATCCTGCGCGGCGCGTTGGATCGCGAAGTTCATTTAGTGGAGTATGCCATCCTGCGGACGTGGGATCGCTTGCGAGAATTTGAAAAGAAATTCGGCATGAGCACCGATGAATTCAAGCGCCGATTTACCGCTGATGATCTTGGTGAAACGCTGGACTTCATCGAATGGGATGGCGAGATTGATACATTGGGCCTGCTCGAAGAAAAAAAGATGATGATCGTAGAGGCGCACATCAAATGATTGACGAGTACGTCCGCGTCATCGAAAAAGCGATTGCGGTATTGGGGAATCTCGCGAGCGGTTCCGTGATTTATAATGAAGAACGCGAAGCCGACTTTATCTTTTTGCGCGGAGAAGTGAAGTTTGCAGACGGTTCAAGACTGCACTTTCGAGAGTTTGTCCAATTAAAGCAGGGGCAACCGCCCAATCGTTATAAATACGCCTATCATTACCAACGCGCAGACGAGACAGTTATCTTTCGATATGATAACGCGCGTCACTACGGTGATTTGCCCACCGCGCCGCATCACAAACATATTGGAGAAAATGATGTTGTTGCGGCAATCGCTCCCGATTTGCAATCGGTGTTGAAGGAAATTGAAGACCTGATAAATTCCAGAGTATAATAATCCAATTGTTTAACTGTCTTCTTTATGGGGGTGCTACTGAATAGTTTTATGAAGTTCTTAAGCATTCAAATCTCTTTTAGAGGAGATTTCTGGTTGTTCACTGTGCTCAGAATCTTTTCATTCAAAACTACGCCCTCCCATAAAAAGTCCACCCATCCAAATATTAATAATAAATATACCCAGAGAAAAAAGCATATGAAAAGAAAAAATCTGGAAGGCAGCGAGAAGAACCGCAATTCCTGCACAGGCTACCCCTACAAAAGCCCCTTTGCCCCAACCATTACCAGGGATGTGATTCCAAAATCCCGCCAATAATAAAGAGCATAAAAACAACATCAATACAACTGGAATCAAAGCTGACAAATTAATAACTGCAATAGGAATAGACATTAACAATATTTGCGCCAAAGCCAAGCGTATAGCTGTGTTTAGACGAACAGGTAATGCAGAAATATTATTAACAGACAAAGAATCACTCTCTGAGAAATTATCCGAAACAACCCTAATAGTTCCACCTAATCGCATTTCACCATCGCGCCAATTCCATGCAACAGACAAACTGTAAGGAACGTATAAAGTAATGTTTTCTCCTACAGATTCTACATACTCAATTTTAAAACTACCTGGAGGAGGTTTTAATAAGTTAAAGGCAACCGCAACCTTAAGGGGGAAACCACCGCCATCCAACACAAGCGCATTTAACCCATCCATTTTCCCTAACTTGACCAATGACGGTTGATGATTACTGGTTATTGCTATTTGATTATTAGGCCTTCCATATATACCACTCGCAACAGGGAGAATCAGTCTAATCCCAGACAGCCATTCTGCTTCAGTCGGATATGGTTTCCAATTAGAAATGGAAAAACTATTTTGAGGGGATGTCATACTTAACCTTCCCATTCGATGTGGTTATTGCAACTTCAACAGCATTTTCCATGGATGGCAGAACAAAGATAACTGTTTTGGAATCGACTGGCCGAGGCGGGTCGCCGTTTAAAAATTCAATTAGAAAAGACTGAGAATATAAAACTTGTCCATTCGAGTCCAATATCTCAATACGATCATCTCCCTGTGGAAAAACCGTAAGGCGCGCCTGATCAAGATAAACTATTTTTACAAATTGCGGCGCTTCATTGCGAAAAAACTTAACGCGCACGAGTAAGCCACCTGGCATTGTCACAAATGGCGCAGGAGATGGGGTTGACATTATTGCTATATTTGTCGGCGTTTCAGCTACAGGTATGGCAACTTCAACTGCAGGTTGGAAGGTATACCCAAGAAACAAGCCGATCAAGAGAGTTAACGCCCATTGAACAGGGAGAGTTAACCGAGCGTTCATGGAATATCTCCGTCTGAAAGGGTCTCAAATACCTTTTGTAAATGCTCAAAACACGCATTATTAAAACTATATTCCCCCAGCAAGCCAGCCGGACCCATAATAGAATTGCTACCGTCTTTTGCAGGTGCACCATCACAAACAGGAACATTACTCTCAACTCGCGGACACTCTTTTGGGTAGGGGTTCGGGCATCCCTCGCCGTATTCAGAATTTTGAAGGCTCCAATCCGTATAGCTATATTCGTCGCACAAGCCAAAAGTGTGCCCCAATTCGTGGGCAACCACAAAAAAATCTTGAGATTCCGCAACCATCGCCTGTCCACCGGAAGTCCAGCCAACAATATCACTATCTCCATCAAGATATAAATCCCCATCCGTTAATCCAATATAACGATCTCCCGGTTGTTTTTGCAAGCCAAACTCCAATATATCATAAACCAGTTCATCGCTTCTCAAAGAAACATTTTGAACACCATCTTCAAGGATGACAATATTTACAGTGAAATAGTCTTCGATTTTAGACTCACTCACAAAAATATCAGCCTGCCTTTGAGCAGCTTCCTGAAATGCAGATTGATCAGATTGCCAGTCAACAGGCACAAAAACCAATATGAATTCTGGCTTATCATTGACTGGTGTAAATGTAACTGATGGGCCAGGAATAGGCTCGGTAGGAAAAGGTGTATTTGTAGTCACCACAACGACACTGGTGGAAGATGGGATAGGTTCAATTGATGGCGCCGTTACTGGCATGCCATATTGAAAGCGATAGAGCCCAAACAAAAGAATCATAAAGAAGACCATGACAAACAAGCCATAATCACACAACCAACAAACGGGGGATTCCCACCAAGACTTATTCATTTGTTTCCAAGTAAGTAGCCAAAAAGAACCATTCACGCATAACAGAGAAAATTGCACAACTCCATAAAAGAATTCTATTTCTTTGCATTTCTGTTATTTTAGACTATCAAGTGGCGCAGAAGCATCGTCTTTGGTTTGGCTTTCAGTATCAATATTTCCTCCTAATGGCAATTGGAGAAGAGTATTTGCCTCCTGTGACTTAGAACTATTGTCAACTAGCGGAGCAAGAACTGGCACAGCAATCTCTTTCTTTTCTTTCAGTTCTCTTAATTCTTGTGCCCGTCTCCTTGCTTGGTCTTCTTTATTAACTCTTTGTTTTATTACATCAAATCTGCGCTTTTCTATATCCTTTATGAGATCATCAATTTCCATCGGGCGGCGACTTATTTTGTTAATCAGACTCCATGTCTTAGAGTCATCATAGTCTTTCCTCTCTAAACGTTCTAACCAGGCGTCTAGTTCTGTCTCCTCATTGCCTTTTCCCTTAACATCTGAAATTTTCTTTTTAATGTTATCAGTCACAAATTGATAATGCGTGTGCCAGGAGCCAATTAAGCTTATCTTTCTCCTTTTATCGAAATCATTAACTATTTCTTTCTTCTGACGGGACTTAACTAAGCCTAATTTAACAAAACCTAGCTTCGTTGTAGAATTTGATGAATTTTCCCTTATTTGCTTATCTCTTTTACTAGGTTTAGTCATTCTTTCTGTTTTTTGCAACGCTTTTGAAGACATCCTTGATTTCTCAAGGCCAGCAATTTCTTTATTAACTTTATTCAATATGTCTCGCGCCCACACAGGGCGAGGCCGAAGAAAATTTATCAGGCGCCATAACCAATCTGTCTCGCCATATTTTTTTGTTTCAAGTTGCATAGCTAAGACTCGCATTCGTTCTTCAGCATCCTTATCTTTTTCCCCTTTGATTTTTCTCCAATCCCTCAAAATCCGCTTTTTGACTCTCTCGTCATATCTTTCAAACCTGTTTATTTTTTTCTTTTCCTTCTCTTTTCTTTTCGTTTTCATGCTCCCTTTGCTAGTAAGCGACACAGATTCCAATGGTGAACTGGATATAGGTGATTGTTGCGAATCTTTCTTACCTATGTCCTTGAAATTTTGAAGCCATGACCACAAGGTAATGATAAGTACACTGAGGAATATCAACCCTATCGCCACGTTCCACGTCCCTTTTTCGCCACTTTGATTTTTAAGAAAGAAAAAGGAAACGATCGGCAAAATAAACAGCAACAAGATTATTAACCACGGATTCAGTTTCATTTATCACCTCAAGAGAAGAGCTTCGGTAGAGTGATGATGTAAAATATAAGCAGCACCGCATAGAACAAGGCTATAAGCGGTATGTCCGTCAGCAAATATAAATAGAGAACAGCATAGAACAAGAACAAAAAATAAGCGCCAAGCCCTGCTAGATATAGTAGCCAAGCGTTCGGTTGTTCATCTCTCGTTTCCTTGTATGACAATACTTGTTCAGCCAACCATATCATGGCAAAAGCAATGAACAGTATGAGGCGATTAGACCAAGGAGGGAGAAGGAGGTTCTCCACACCACTTTGTTGGAGTGCCTTACCAGAATCTATCTTCGCACATATCCAGATATTGTCGTCCATCTTGTCATCCATCTTATCGTCGGTCTCATCATCGGTCTTACAAGTTACATCACTCCACTTTACCGCTAATCCCGTTGGCGGATTATCGTAGACACTAAGTGCAACATATTCCCCATTGCCACTCGATATTTGAACACTAATGGGAACAGACATTACTTCATAAGCCTTCAAGTCATACTTGATGTAGAGATTGCGGACTACGGCGGGTTGATCCTTAAGATCAAGTCGTCTCAATGTCACATGCGAGTCGCCAATTTCATTTCCATCTTCAATCAAGAAACTGACCAAGTCAAGTAGACCGTCGCAACCTTGTGCTGACTCGTTTTCTTCTGGTGGATTACAGGCAATATTCAAGATTAATATGCTCTCTTGAAAATTCGAAAGGTATTTGGGGATATTAGCCTCTATTTGAAATATAGTGTTTTCATCGGCAATTTTTACTTGCCGATAAAACACCTCTTCGTTTTGATTGGCAAGTTGAGGAAAAACAAGAAAATAGTATGCTCCAAACGTACATGCAGTCAAGATAACCGCCGCGATCCAGCCATTTGCAGAAAGGAGCTTTTTTTCAATTTCAATCATGTCTACCTCTTGATGAGTTACTTGCATCCAAAGATGCTTTCAAAACCGTCAAAACTGCATACCAATTCTATTTTAGGAGGAGCTTGCCAGTCTTCAATACTCCTTGGCCACTTATCCCAAGACAGGATCAACTTGTTACACTTTTTAAGGTCATCATTTGAGTACTTATCAGATGTAATCTCAAGCCCTGACTCTCCAACCTGAATTGTTTGCACATTAAATGATGGGTACTGCCCCCCACTTGGTGGTAGATATGGGGGTTGCACAGGTGTAGTCAAGCCAGGAGGGCAATCATTCTCATTCCCGTCAAATTGAACTGTCGGCAGCCAACTTTCTGGAAGAAATTCCGAAGGATAAAATTTTGCATCCAAAAAATCCAAGGGGATGATTTGCAATTTTATTTCTTGAGAGCTTTCCTGCGTTGGTGTTGGTGTTGTTGAGAGGGGTGCATTATTTCCAATAACAGGATAATACCGTATCTTTGCGTTTTTTTCCGACAGGATCTGTATGGGGGCAAAAAACAACCATTTTTCACCATCGGTACGCCATGCTCCTTGCACCTTCAAAGGAACACTGCCATTGCCATTAGGCAAAGGTTGATCCATATCTCTAAAGGAATTGCTGATATTTTTCAACAGCAATTTTCCTTCTGTCTGATCATTCATCTGATCATCAGTCTGATATTCCAAAGGAAAAGCCTTATCACCTAAATTAATCCATAATTCCTCAAAACATCTAAAGTAATTATCCAAATCTCCTGATTTTAAGAATTCCTCTTTTACTAGGGAAGACCCTGCTCTAACATCAAAGAAGTAATTTTTAATCTCATCATCGTTGTACAATATGAGCGGACTGGATGCTTCAGCGAATAACTCTGGAATATCTGCCCACCACCAATAAAAGGTGTATTCATCCAGAGTGGTTTTATCGAATTCAAGAAGATGAGGCCCGCATCTTTTTTCAGGTGGAATAAAATCATTAACATAGCCAAAGAATTTGTTATCTATTGGAGGGATTTTTCCATCCAATAGAATTTGCATGGTAGATTGTTGATTTGGGGGCACTGGAAGATTGTCGAAAGAAATAGCGCCATAACGCAATCGGACCAATCCCGGGTTTAAATTACGTACCGGAGGCAAATCCTTAGCATCGTACCACCCCCAACCACTGGTCAAATATCCATTTTTTTCATCCTTATCCCAACTGCCTAACCAATCAGATAACATGCTGGAAATGGCAACACTTAAATTTTCCTTTTTACTAAAATCATCCAAATCATATCCATACATGACCGCCTGTTTCCTATAATCAATATTCTCCCAGGTTTTCTTCATAAACCTGTTATTTGCACTTTCTATTCTTCTCGTACATAACAAAAAAATAAAAGTGTTGATATTCTCATCTTTATTTTCAAACAAACCATCCACTTTGTTGGCGGTATCGGAAGCATTTTGATCATAAGGATCATCGCGGTAGCGATCCTTGCGAAAATCGCCATCCGTAAACAGGAAGATGTAATCATTCTCCTTTGCTGTACTTAATACGAATTCAAGTGCATCGGGGTTTTTACCCGCATCAAACGGTTGAATATAACTAGATTGAGGACTGGAGTAACGGTCACCTAACTTAACCACCGCTTGAGCAGGAGAAATTGGATTACGAATTTGAAGGTATTGCTGTTCATCTTTTAGAAGCAGGTGAATCTTAGGAACATTTGCTACATCTTGATCGCTCAATTCTTTCAATATCGAAGCCATAAACAGTGGGATCTTATACCGCAACTTGTCAGGATCACAAGACTTCCCTGCTGAATCATCACCTGTCATGCTGCCCGACTCGTCAATCACAAAATACATATCAGGGAATGGCAGGGGCGAAGGCGTTGTTAATTCAGGCAGATTGGAGGGAGGAACATATGGTATTGGTACAGGGACATTTGGATATGGCGGTGTAGGTGTAGGTGTAGGTGTAGGCCCACATGAATTTACAAATACAAAAACAATCAGCACGATGGACAATGCACGTTTCGAGAATTTCATATATCCTCTCCTAATTATAAATATTGAAAATCGTTTTTCTGTTTAAGGCGAAACCGGGCGTACACAACAAGCACTACAATCGCAAAAATTATTCCGGCCAGCGCCAGAATAAGGGCCAGTGAATAAGAACGAGCCAGAAAATTCTGAATCACCCCGCGAAACAACATCATTTCCTGCGGGCTGAAATTAAGGCGCGGTTTCACTTTCCATGATTCGTCGGAGTGGAAATAAATATCCACAATCTGGGTGCAAGCGGCAAGAAATGGAGTTACGATCAGGATCAAAATGCTAAGGAACCGTGAAGTTGATCTCATTGCCTATCTCCGTGTCATGGCATCGTTCCACTATTGGAGCAGGTTGGTCCACCGGTTTTCGATCCGACCCAGATTTCCACTTCGCTCAAGCCATTATTGCCCGAGGCGTCGTTGGCTTGTAGCGTGACAGACGTGATAGTCTGCGGCGACGACAGCGTCACGTCAATACAACGCGGACCGCCGCTGTTCATACCGAACTGCCTGCTCCATCCATTGCTAAGAGAGATGATGATTTGGTTGATCTGCTGGTTGTCCGGCGAGTTCTGCGGACGATCCCATACAAGAATGCGGCTGATATCGAACGAATCGGGTAGGGAAAGAGTGAGGGTAAACCCATGTCCCAAGCCATCGGACCAGAATGTGGACAGGTCGCCATCAAAAGCATTGCTAGAACCGATGCCATCAGGCGAGCGATTGGCCTGCGGCGCGATATTACCGGTAAAAGATGGTTGCGGTTTGGCAGTAGGAGGTTGTGGAACTACGGTTGGTGGAATTTGGGTGGGCGGAACAGCTGTGGGTGGAATCGATGTAGGAGGTATGGATGTCGCTGACTGGGTAACTGTAAATGACGACGTATCACTCCAGTTGCTTTCCACGCCATTTTGTCCGCGCGATTTTACATGCCACTTGTAGGCGCCCGGCCACATTGTTCCAATGTGATAAGCCACATCGGTGATCCACCCGGAGTTTAATGTTCCATAAGGTCCGCCCCAATATTCAAGATAATATTGATCTGCGCCAGAAACATAATTCCACGCAAACCAAATATCCTGGGATTGAGGATAGCTGGCCCCGTTGGATGGATCACGAAGGGAAGGAGCAGATGGAGACTGAGGTAGGGGCGTAGTTGTGTGGGTCGGCGAAGGGGGCGGTGTTTGGGTCGGTCCTTGAATTGTAAAAGTCCAGGTATTACTCCAGTCACTTTGCTGGCCGGAGGAATTTCGCGCTCGCACGTGCCACTGCATCACGCCGGGATTCATCGTGCCGATGTAACACGACGCTTCGCTTTGCCAATCACACGGCGTCATTGTGCTGTACGGTCCCCCCCACAGTTCGACTTTGTATTGAGTCGCGTTTGCGCTTGAATTCCATGTAAGCGTAATTTCCTTGTTCTGAGGTGAGGATGATGAATTATCAGGTTGAGAGAGGGATGGTCTTCCCGGCGCTGACTGCGGCTGGGGTGATTCCGTTACAGGAATTGACCCTGATCCATTTGTAGAATTAATAATGGATTTTGTGGAAAAATTTTTATTCCCATCCCATGATGTTATTTTAAGTCCGGTGGGATCAGCCTTGCTTTTAAAAACTACAAGGTGAAGATGCGCTCCCATACTTTTTCCTTCTGTGGTCGAATTTCCTATTTCGGCAACAGGATCACCCTGCTTCACAGATGCACCTTTCCCGACAAGATATTTACTTAAGTGTAAATAAATGGTGACAGGGCCGCCCTTTCCGTGTTCGATCTTAAGTACGTTTCCCCCGCCATAACCATCCCAGAATTCATCCCATACGGTTCCATCGGCAGGCGCGAGCACTTGAGCGCCCATCGTCTTGATGGTTTTCTCAGAAGCAGAAACAATATCCAGTGCATATAGGTTAATTTGCCATTTCTGCGTGAGTGAATAACAATGTGAACTTACACAAGAATCCTGGTCTCCCTGGGTAATCAGCCACTTTCCTGTAGGCAGGGGAAGTTTCCATCCTGAATCACAACAGGCCCCCCCCTGAGCATTCCCGGAATATGGATTAAATGCCAACACAAGTATCAGGATAAAAAGAGTAACAAATGCAAAAAACAAACGATACCGCATGAGAGTCTTCTATTCCTTAAATTGAAAAGTAGTCATTGCCTTTTCAAATTCCTGAATAAATCTTTCCTGCTCGCTTGCGTGTATCTCTCCCAACCCAGCTAAGGCTATTTGATATTTATTCCCTCCATACAAAATCAAATAACCCAGCGCGACTCGCGTCGTCTCCCCGGGATAAGCCACCTCCTGACGAATGGCAGGCTGTCCGCCTATCTGCGCTTCAGATTGACTTATCACATCATAAGGCAAACGGGTAACAACTTCCTGGGCATAGGATTCCAAAGTATCGCCAGCCGCGGCCGGCTCTGAATGCACGGACATGACTATGCCGTCGGGCAAAGTCCATTGCTGCGATTGATTGCCCACATCCTCGGCCGGCCAATTCGCAGGAGGAGAAAATGAGTATGTTCCTTTTGGATCTATAAATTGTGTTGTGGAAGTGTTCTCAGGTGTAGGGCTAGCAATTGGCGGATTTTCTAATCCAATTAACGGTAGCCAGAATCTGCGCGTGAAATATACTGCCAACATCAAAATTAAGGTAGAAAGAATAGCCCACCAGTAATCACATATATAGCATATTGTGTCTTCCCACCATTCTTTTTTCATATTGAAATGAACTCCTCTACTTAACTAAATCTATTTTCATTCATTTGCATCTCCAATCAATTACTAAGGGGCCCTTATCGTAAACTCCGCTTTTTCGCCAGTGAGTAACCCATCCGACACCTGCTCTGATGGACCTTCAACGACATGGGAAATGGCAACATAAACAGTATTTGGACTTGAATAGCCTTCGTTCAAGGCTTGAATGACAACCTGATTAGTGCCTTTCTTTAGATCAAGATTTACTATTGTGCCTGTTTCGGTAAGCGTATGATCCTCGAGAACTATCGCCCCATTCAGCAAGAGCTGAATACGATCACCATCAATTTCAAGGCCATTATCCCTCAAATCAAGTTCAATATTCCTCTGGTTCACAGTTACATCTAATAACCCGTTATTTGTATCCAACCCCAACATGTGTAGCCAGATATCTCGTGTAAAATACGCTGTCAAGAACAACAGCAAGAGCAAAAGTATAGCCCACCAGTAGTCACATAACCACCAAAATATTTTATCGCGCGTGGTTATTTGCATAGCGCCTCACTTCTTAAATCGAACGCAGCGAAAGCTCAAATACACTTCGTGCTTGTATAAAATTTCACGTGATTAAGCTAAACCCAGCAACGGCAACCAGTACATTCTTGTAAAATACAAGGCGAGACCAAGAACAAGGAGGATCAATAGGACCCACCAATAGTCACATAGTACCGACATAATGCCTTCATAACCTTTTTTTTGCATGACAGCCTCCAATTTTGAATGTGAATCGTTCGCTTGTTAATCCTGTTGTGTTACATACGTATGCTGTTTTTCAATAATGCGCCCCCCCCAACTGCCAAATGCGACAGCGACAATAAAATCCAGCAGCACGAAACCGCAAAAAGGAAGAAGTCCGGCCCCTACAAACATGCCAGGGTCATCAAGTACGACGCTTCGCACAACAATATAAATCCACATTACAGCACAAGCGATCATTGCGGCGCCGCGGCCTGCATTTGCGACGCCCTGTAACGGTTCATTAGAGTCAATTTGCGCCCGGTATTGGGAATTGGACGCAATTAATGACGAAACAAAATAAACAGCTATTTGAAACAGCCACATAAAAACATCCCCTTGGCTGATCCCATTATTGAGGAAATCAACCACTGCGTGAATCAGAACAAGAATAACGGAGGATGTCAATCCAACTGGTATTCCTGAATTGGTCGAACGATTATCAATTTCCATTCTCACATCCTCTCAAGAAAGATCAATCCCAGAATCGCCATCATAGAATATTCTGAAATCCGGGCACAGGTAGTCGTTACTAGGATGAGGGGCGTTTCGTATTTCCTTCTGTATCTTTCCAATGGAATCCTGGGCATCCCATTTCCCGATTTCATACTTGACAAAGGACTTGCTGTTATGAACGTCCGTATTAACCGGCTTCCACAGGCCATTTTGAGTATATTTTTCGATATCCTTCTTAACCGTCCGGTATCCCTGATCGACCTCCGTATAGTCATATTCGTTTACCCTGCAAAACTCAATTTGCTTTTTTCTGGTATCCAACATCGCATAGGAAGGATAGTGCCAGCGATCTTTGGGAAACCCCACCGAACCGGGATTAATAACTACGGTCCCAGAACCCCTACAGTCTTTCCTTAGGTCAATCACTCCCTGCCGCACTTTGATGGATCTTATTTTATTCGCCTCCAAATCCATATAAGCAACAACCGGTAGGTGTGTATGTCCAAAGAAAAGCGTCCGAGGTTCATTGTCCAAGTTTCGCCAGAATTTCCAGGAGCGAAGACGCAAGTTTTCAACGCTTATATTCCCGAAAAGCTCATAATTCCTGCCGACATCCGTGGACAAACAAGTATCAAAAAAATAATAATCGTATTTGTCACAGTCAAAACCCGAGTGTGTTAGAAAAAATACGGTACCATCAATATATTTTTGTTTAGGAGGCTGAGAGTCTGCGGAGAAACGATCTTCGATGAATTTTGCAAAGGCGGGCGACTTCTTTTTTTCCGTATCCATCAATAATCTATTATGGATCATCATAATCTGAGCCTCTACCCGGAAACCACCCGGGTGAAGTCTGTTTGCATATAACGCGTCGTGGTTGCCAATCACCCAATTATTCATTGGTGTGGTCCTGCCCAACAAATCCAGTGTTTCCAATGGCTGCCAGCCATAACCGACCGCATCGCCCAGAAACCAAAAATCATCCACACCCTTTTTTTTGGCGTCGTCCATGACCATTTTTAGGGCAATATAATTCGAGTGAACATCTGACAAAACTGCGATACGCATTAAGCAACCTCCAAACCTTTCTATCAAGTCCATTTGGCTTTCATTAATATCTCTCGAAAAGCATTGATTACGTCCCGATCATCTTGATTCAGAGAGCCTATTAAATCCGCATCAATGATTCTGCGCGCCAGCTTGGGATACTGACGCAAACGGAGGTATTCTTGAAGTTCCCTTTCTTTAGGATAACGGACCTTCTCTTGACATTTCAAGTTCTTGGCGGAGACGTCCCTTAGATCCGTTTCCCAAGCTCGTTTTTGGTTAATTAACAAATCACATTCCCTGTTCAATTTTTCAGAAGCGTTGGATGTTATGCTCAAGGAGAATTGATCATTTTTCAACGACGCCTCAATCTCTGATAGCAATTCTTTAATCTCTGCTTCTTGTTCAACAATTGGATAGATTATTCCATAGCTGGATTGAATACCCTCCAACAATGGGTTGACATTAGGTTTTTGGGCAAGATATGACTTAAAGAACGACTTGATGAATCCATCAGCATTGTCATTTTGTGAGTGGGGAGAATACGGAGACGCATTATTCATGGATGTTTCCCGAGGTTTAGGATACGGCATTAGTGTTGATGTCTCTTGAGATTTTAATAAATCGATCTTGTTTACACTTCCAAAATATTCCTCAATAAGTTGTCCGGCTTTTTTTTCGGTTAAGAATCGTTTATGAGATTCATAATCGCTGCTCTTAAATTTCGAAACTTTCTCCTGGAGTTGTTTTATTCTTTGACTGAATCCGCCAACTTCAATTATCTTTTGTGTTCTTTCGTTTTGCCATAAACTTATTTCATTTTTCAAACCTGCAATCGAATTGCGAATCGCGTCAAGCCCCCTCAGATCGTCCTTTGTGTACGAATTCTGTGTCGTCAGTCCGCTCTTAAGTTGACGTATGATTTGTTTGATTTCCGCGAGTTTTTGGATGTCAGAGGAATAAGGAGGCAAGCTCTCAAAAAGTCTTTCCAGTTCACCAGCCAAGCCCTCCGCCTGATCTGTTTTTCCCTCATAAAAATCCTCTCGCAGAGCCTCATGCTTCTTCTGAATATCTTGGAATGTAGCCTTCCAATTGTCCAAGGCGCTCTGAAACTTTATAACCTCCTGAAAATTCTTGTAATCGTTCAATTCCTCGCTGGAATCATCAAGGGATTTCCAGGCATTCGCCTGCCGCTCCCCGGACGTTACTGCCGATGGGCACTCAAACCATATAACGGCGTCAGTAGCAACGACCAGTTTTCTCTCACAATCTTTGAGCCTGTCGTCCAGATTCTGCCGCAGTCGAGATCGATTCTCCTTAATCTCAGAATAGTTTTTCTTAGCCTCGCCTTCGATATCGATAATGTAGCTTCCCAGTTCCCTGATAAATTCGCGTTTTAGCTGATCTTTGACTTTCGCGTTTATTATGCTTCGAATTACTTCCGCAAGAAACATCTTATCACCCTGACCTTTCTGCAGGGACGAAAGCAGGCCTTCGTAGGAAACTAGCCGATCGTGCAATTGTTCGCCCCCTGAAAGGCATTTCTTAAGTTCAACGCCGTGATCCATGATCTTTTGATTAAAATCCTCAGATTCTGCGATCAAACTAATCCCGGTTGGATACAAAGTTGGCAGCAACTGCAATATGAATTCGAGCGAGGAGCGTTTCGTTTGAGGTTTGATCCGCAAGTATATCTCTTCAAGCTTCATCAAATCCAATAGAGGGCGCCACGCCTTTTCCCTGGCGCTTTTGATTCTATCTTTTATTTCGAGTCCGTATCGTCGGGAAAAATCTTCATAGTTTCTGTCAAGGGTTCGCTCAATAATCCTTCTATGGTTATTCTCGAGACCTTTCCGGTATTCAACCAGGGAGCTCATAAGAGCCAAAGGCTCATCGCGATATTTGGAGGATTTTTCGCCCAGATCAATGTCGATTTCAAGCATGACAATATCGTTTGTCCTCCTGGATTTTCGGGCTTCATTCAAAGCCTTTCTGGCATCGTCAAAAGCCTCCATCTCGAGGCAGGTGTATGCCCTTTCCAAATAGAGCTGCCAGATCATTCCTAGATTATCAAATCCTTCCGAGATCAATTTCAATGCCTCCGGGTATTGTTTTTTTCCCCTAAGCCTTTGGGCTTCAGTTATGTACCAAATTCGTTTCGCGTCCCTGTATTTTCCATTTACAGTTCTATCATTCTCAAAATGTCTTTTTAGAGTTTCCCAAATCTTTAAGGCTTGCTCAGGCGAGGTTTGTGCAGAACGCAATTGGGCATTTGCCACCTCAACTGTTTTCAGGATCTCGCTGTCATCCGGGCTTAATAGAAAACTAAATTCATATATTGATTCTATTCTGGCGTAGGCAGCCAGAATTTCAGATTCCTTCCCGGATTTGGCAACAGCCCTCAAGGCAGCCAGGGCTTCCTGCTGTACGATACTGGTTAGATATCCAGATAGCTTCTCTGCTTCGAACTGGGCAAAAGACGGGGTGAAGGGCGGGTACCCAGAGGCTGAAGATCTCGAAATGCCCGCTATGTACCGTATTTTCTTCAGCAGTCCTTGCTTTTGCTCAAATGGATGATTCTTCAAATGCGCCTGAAGGTGAAAGAAAAACCTCTCACCAACCTCTTCGCTTGAATACTGACCTGCAGACTCACCAAGGATCTCCGTTACGAGTTTTTTTTCCTGGGCGCTAATTTTATCGGGCTTTTCAAGGTCGCCGAAGACTTCGTCAGGGTTTCTCAGAATTCTCAATAAAATATGCTCGAGGCTCAGATTAAATTCCCGCAGCCAATTCCTGTAAAAATCAAATAATTCTTTCCCGTCAGCATCAACTTTGTTTACTTTTTCCAAATAATAGCCAACGGGCTGCCAGTCCATTTTTGCGTCTTGCGCTCGTTCCCAAAAACGATAGGCCGAATAATAATTCTCTTTCTCCACCAAGCCTTGAAATATGCTTAGCATTAATCTTTGGCTCGCGGTCTGTCTCCAAGAAGAAATGTTTTCCTTGATTTTCTCGGGGCATTTTTCTTTGTAAGTGGGTTTCGATACGAAATCCTTGCATAATTGCAGAACCGTAGCCCAGTTTTCATTGCTATATTGTTCTAAGATTTCCTTTTCCCCTTCGTCAAAACCTGTTTGCTGAATCTTGTATCTCCGTAGATTCTCAAATATCAGGAATTTTGAGATAATTGCGTCATCCTTAATGAGATTGAAAGATTCCACGCCTTCCTGTCTGTCACTTACATCCGAAGAACCAAGTAGCTCACGGATATTTCCATCTTCCAGCACGAGCCGGTCATAAGCCCCGCGAAGGTTGGCAACCTCACCTATCATCCTGTTGCAGGTTTCTTTCAGCGCATCCAGTTCTGACGGGCGTTGAATTACCGACTCAACTGATTTCCCATTAACGGTTGCCCTTAATTTTTGCCCCACGCCCGGCCAGGCAATAATCTCGCTAAAGCAGCTATCCAATTGGTCGCTTATTTTCACAAACTGAGAATCAAAAACGCCCTTTCCCAAATTCGGTAATTCGCGGATCTCGTTTTGAATTCCAGTCAATTCCTTTCCGATTTGACTGGAGCGAAACTCCGCCGCCATGCCATAAGTTTCATGAATAAGGTTATCCAGCCCCGGTAAATAATAAATCTTTTCTTCGGATTCCGCTCCAACTGCAGGGATTGACCAGCTGTACTCTCGAGATTTAAGCAACAATTCGTACCTAGCAAAGAGATTAACCGCATTTAGCGCATTAGTTCTTTCGTCTTCTGCCTCAGATTCCTGGCCGGATGGTGTTCCAAGCAACCCAATATAGGCTTTTATCCTCTCGATTTCAGGCTGGTCAAATTCATATTCTTTGATTCGCATAACCTTGGCGGTTTTCACAAATCTAAAGTCAACCTCCTCTTTCAATGCGTCAACAAGAAATGCCCGAGCGGCGCCTGGGCTGGTGCGAGCAATCTCAACTGCCTGATGCATTATTTTTCCGCAAACGTCACTTGAAGCCTCCCTCCATTCGTTTAGCAACAATTTTAGATATTGTTCGTAGGAAAGCTTCTGATCTACGTTGATATAATATCCGACCTCTTCATCCGGATCAGATTCCTGAAACTCCTTGTATAAAACATACTTTTCCTGCAGAGTGCCCAAGATCGCTTTGGAAATCCCCGCCCCTTCCCTATTTCTCTTGGCGTCAAACCATCTGCGCGCCTCCTCAATCTTCTCCCCGTCAGACATCTCGAACTCATAACCGCTCTTTCTCCATTTTTCAAGTGATCTGAGCGCTGAGACAAATTCTTTATAATCATCTCTTACACTTAAAGAGAAGACTTGTTCTTTCAGGGATATTATTACGTTCTCCGTTAAACTTGACAGTTCGCTTTCGATTTCAGATTGAAGCGCCTTGTCATCTACAATTCCAACTGCCTCTTTAAGCAGAGCAAATTGCTGAAATTTATCGCGGGCACTGCGCGCTTCTTCGAGCTTCGCCCGCGCGGCATCATTATTACCAGGATTAGAATTCTGCTTAGGCATAATAATAGACCATCTCCGCTATTTTTTCATATAGATCAGGATAGCATCCACGGGAATGGCGGAGCCACGGACGTTGCTGTCTATCCAAAAAGCAATCTGGGCCGCCACTTTCAACTCGAAGTCATCCCCGATCGGCACCCACTCAGCAATCGAAGGAAGGGCAAAGTCTTTTGTTTCTGTCAACACCTCCTGACTAGCGGCTGTCGCGACCTTAAGATTCATCGTGACTGGAGGTATTCCTTCCCCCACCATATGGTAGTAAGCCTTATAAGTACCAGCTTGCAAAACGCCAGACCCCTTAAAGACAGCTTTTTCCACATACTGGATAGTGTCATTCCAAACGACGGAATCTAGCAAGGCTGGCGGGGTTAGTGAGGCTGATTTCAGATCATTCTCGCCGGTTTGTAAATTTGTATCATCTAAAAACTGAACAAGCTCGTAAGCGTCACCAACGAGTGGAAAACCAACCCCTTGCGCCTCGTCTAATCGAACTAAAATCACCCGTTCCAAGTCCATTGCGGCAATTTCCTTTACCGGATCAACGGAGCTAATTTTCACCGCTATTGTCCCTTTTTTGTTTAGCTCATAATTGCCAGCCCAAACCCATACAACCGGCCAAGGATTGAATCTTGAAACCTCCCTATAGGTGCCAATCTGAAATTGCCCTAAGCCCAAAATTGGGGGTACATCGGAGTTTGTTTCATTCACCGATAATAGAACATTCATAAGCGGGCGAGGTTCTAGATTCTGTTGGACGTCATTATAGATAAACAGGGCGTAACTGCCCGCAGCGACAGGCTGATCCATCTTTGCACAAAGATTTATATCTGTATCAGAACACCTATCAAAAGTGGGAATATGCCAAGCAGACACCGCCCGAACCGGGAGTCTAGGTTCAATTGCGGATACATCAGGAATAAGAAATTGAGACTGAGTTAAAGGCTCCAAGGTTGGTGTAAATGCCAAAGTTAGTACAGCAGTCAGCGTTGGCGTCGGTGATAATGTCTGAGTGGGAACAGCAGTGGAAGTTGATGTAGGAGTTGCGGGCGCCAAAGCGGCAGGCTTTGAGAACATAAAAACACCTGCCATTGCAATCATTAAGAATACAGCGGTTGCACCCCAAACAAGCTGACTTCGCGTAATGTGCCGACCGCTAACTCTTTGCTGCGGCGCGTCAGGCAGGTTCAATTTCATTATTATGTCATGGCGTTTTCTCTTATCCAAGAACGATCTAAGCTTGTTTAGATAGGTAATCGGGATACCCTTGCTGGTAAAGGTTTCAATATCCTCCTCCAGTTCCTTGGCAACCTCTGCATTACCTACATTTTTAAGATTATGTTTGTGATGTTCGGCCCAGTTTTCGAACTGCTGAGTCTGATAAACTCGAGCGCATAGGCTTAATCCATCGCATAAAATCAACTTGCCAGTTGGCAGGGATTGAAGAACACTGAACGCCTTATCCAGTTTCCCTTCTTCAAAGTCCTGCTTGGATTTGTGAAGTTTCTCCATTTCTTTCACAAGGTACTTACTTAGCGCGTTCCATCCTCTCAGTCCGGTTCCGCCGATTTTCGCAAAACACTGTGAGACAATCTCTAAAACCTCTTCCTTTCGGCTCTCTTCATACCACAACGACTCAAGACAATCGGAGAGAAGGTAAAACAAGTCCTTCTGCTGGTCGGGTTGCGAGCCGTCAAACTTCAAGCCAGCAACATTCGCCCAGCGGCTTTGAAAATTTTCGGTCGACGCTCTGGTCCCAGCCTGTCTAACAACACCTCCAACCGCCTTTTTCTGGTTATCCAACTTAATCATAAATTTTCCACTGTCAAATCTTGAAAAGGATTGCGCGAATAACATGAGTTGTACTGGCTGTAACTTTCCCTTGTCCAAAAGTTGATCCATCCGGCTGATGTTTATTTTTTTTTCATCTTTTTGTCTTTCTTGATTTACTTTAATTTGTTGGCTAATCGACTCCGCTATTTTTCTTGCCTGCCCGGAGCCAGTTTCAGCCCGATTGAGTTTCTTGGAAGACAAGCCCTGCATCCTTTTCCAGTATTCCAGGTTTCCGCCCGCATAACCACTCGCAACCATGTTCTGCAACAAATCTGCAACTCGACCCGCAATTGAGGGATTCTTATTGGATTGCTCGATCAGCCCTTCAATAAGCCTTAGTGCATCTTCATCATCGAGCCCCATATCTATAAATGACTGCACAGCCGCCAAATCGCTGCAGGTCTCGTAAGCCTTGCGTATATTCCCGGTTTTTTCTGGAATGCCCCAAAATAGGGATTCTGCCGCATGAAATACGTTGGCGACATCTCCCTTCCCATACAGTGCGGCCGCAAGCAATTGTTCAACGCGCACTGAAATATCTTCCTGGTTCTTTCCCAGGACAACAAAACGGCGCATCTCATCACGCGGAAATTGCCCGCGCGAAAACTTTTCCTCAAGTTCCTTCGCTAGTCCTAGATATTGTTTTTTTTGCTCTCTTTCAACCATCAAAGATTTGCATTCATCAATCAGTTTTTGGGGGTTGCCGTCTCTTTTTATTGATCCCTGGTCTTCCATCGGGATCATATTTAGACTACTGTGTATCTTCTCAAATTCCCTCATGGCTTCTTCGTAGCGGCCGTCTTCCTTATGCTTGAACCCTGCCTCATACGCAGAGTAAATATCCGCCTCAATTCTAATTGAGTCCCTCTCAATTGCTGGCGGGAAAAGCTCAACCTGCTTCAAAACTTCACTATATCTTTTGGCGGCGAACAAATCGGAGATCCTCTCAGCCGTCTCAAACGACAACTCATCCCCACCTTGCTCCAAGGCCTGGGCAAGGTATCGCCAGCGTCTGAATTCAGAGGTCTTTTGCTTATTTTCCAGGGTTTCACCAGCCCTGAATTTTCTGATTGCCGGAATATATAAACCGTGTTTGAGGTCTATTTTTCCGTTTTCAAGATAGGATGTGCCTTCATAAAATCTGGCCGCCTGCGCCGAGAAGGTATCGCTTTCAGACGCAGGATATCGTCTCCTGTAAACTTCAAAACCCATCCGCGCTTTTGCCAGGTACTCATTGCGCATTTCAGGGTCCCCTGTTCTTACCTGCTCAGCCAACTTTGAAAATTTCGCGACTTTCTCAAAAAGCGCGCCTTGGTCCTCCAAAGTCCAAAGTTCAAGCAATTCTTTTGCGGCAGCCTCGGCATCCCTGGCAGAATTCATGCGAAATTCAGGGGCCCGTGAAAGCAGATGACCAAAATAGCGGCGGGTTCCCCAGGATACTTGGTCACCCAGACCATGATCATCGCTATTGATTTTAACCTTCTGCTCTACATCCTCGGTGATTTCGCCCCCAAGTAATTGCAAGGTATATCCTCTAAGCAGTGCAAAAAGCATCGAAGCGACTACGATAATATCCCGTTCGGGCCTGGCTCGCTCATCGTCCATGTTTGGCAGCCCGCCGAAATCAAATAATCTCAACCGAAGCAACCCGTCTTCCCCCTTTTCCAATCGGAAATCATCAAATTTCAAGTCAGGGTAGGTTCTTTTACACTTGGAGTGCAGGAAATCCATAAAATGAAAAAACTCAACGGACAGGGAAAGAACCTCCATCTCTTGCAAATTACCTTTTTCCTGAATCGCCTCCAAAGCCGACAACCCCCTCAAATATTCCATAACGATGAAAGACTGCTCACGGAACGTTCCACGATCATAAACAATAGGTGTCGGTTGATTCTTCTTTCGATATTCCTCTTGGACGTTTTCCAAAACATGCCACTCATCATCTATACGAGCATTTTCTCCAGGCTTTGACAATTTGACAACTACATCATTATCTTTCAATTTGGCGCGATAAACAAACGCAGTAGCTCCTTCGCCCAGTAATCCACCCAGGATCACATCCCCATTATTCGTTCTCAGCGTAAGGCCTTCTAAGGATAAAGATGATTTTCCCATGAGATTCTCCATCAATTTACTGGCATTTCATTACCGCCTGAAACAAGCGGTAAAAATCGTACAACTCAACCTGATCGCGGCGTTCTTCCGCCTGCTTTTCGAGCCATTTTCTTCGATTAGTCTGTGCTGCGGAACCATCCAGCCTCGAAAGAGATACAAGTGTTTCCAAATAGCGTGACCGGTTTTTCACGTGCAACGGGTGTTGGAAGTCACCGTCCCGCACTTCTTGAAAAGGCATCTCCAAGCTGAAGCGGCAATATGCAGCCCAGAGGGATTTGATGCTTTCCTTGCGCATGGGTTGGGTTAGATTTCCGGCCTGGTTGCAGGAAAAATCCAATTCAGGAAACTCGTATTTTTTCGCCATAATCGGCTCAATGCGCCAGGACATTTTGGTGCTTTGCCATTTGAGGCGCCCCGCCATATATGCATTAATAAAAGCAATCGGCACATTTCGGTCGGACAAGGTCATTATCAGTTGCTCGTTAAAAGGTACACGCGCGTGTTTGTTTGGCAGTTTACGCAGTTGTTTTTCAAAATATGCGGCGTTCTGTAAATGCTCGTCGATATGCGTTTTTTCATCCGGCGTGTACACCGCTGCGCACTGCCGAATATACCTGAAACCATCCATGCGCAAACCAGTGAATATGGTCAGCGCGGTAAGTGATTTGTTGTCTTCCCGCAAGATATGAATCCCGCTCGCGGTAAATTTGAAGATTCGCCTTTTGATTAGATCAACATCCTGATCGTTGGATGCAATCAAGAAACCCTGTTTGTTTTCGCTCGGTAACAAGCTTTCCATATTCGCCAGAGGCTGATCAATCTCACTTAAGTATGCAAGCGAGGTATTATCCAATTCCTGGATTCTCTCGGCGCTTTCGATTAAGCGGGAGAGAATAAGGCCACCCAGTATCTGAGCCAAAGCGCCAAAATAATCGCGGAAGTCGCCCCAGATATAATCGCTGATCACGATTGCCTTTCGAGCTATCGGTGGCAATAAGACCGGCGAGAACTGGAATGTTCCCGCATATTTTGCAGAAAGCCCGGAGTGCCTTCTAATCTGACTAAATACCCGTTCCTTTTGCCCTTCACCAAAGATTCTTTCAAACATTTGTTCGGAACGTTCGTCAAGGTTGCGGACGTTCCAGCGACTGATCGAGCTAGAAGTGGTTCCATACAATACATCTCTTTTATTCTTGATCAACGTCTCAAGGAATTCCCGATAAGAGGGAATCTCATCGAAAAATTTCTCCAATCCACTCCTGAACTTCTGGCAGGCATCTTTTAATATCGGGAAACCCGCCACACGACCCTCCACAAACCACAACCCAGACCAGGCAATCGCATATCTTTCAGGCCGCTGAATATCGGAAAGGAAGTTCAACATTCGCTGAATGAATTGCAGGGAAAGTTCCATCTCCTCAATCCTTGGAAGAGGGGAACCCTGATTTAACAGCCAGCGAGCAAACTCCACGCCTAGCCATTCTTCCAAATAAATCGAATAACTCCGGTCGTTATGAAAGGCCTGAAATTTAGCATTTATGTCATCATCAGATGGGACGTTCGAAGGGAGCAAAGTTTTGGTTTGCGCCCACATTTCCATGATCAACCTGGATGCAAAATAACCCTTCAATTCCAGCAATGGGACGGCCAGACTGCGAATTCCAACGGTTCTAATCCTGTGGTTTCCATCAAGAGTCTGGGTAACCGCTTCAAACCGCCTTAGATTTGCCCCTCCATTAACAAATGTCAGCAGGGTCTCCGCAACGGCAAGAACAAATCCTTGGTGATCATCGCTTCTTTTGGACCCCTCAAAGAAGTAGATCCTTTCAAGTAACTTATCCGAAACATGACTGTTCGTATCATGGACGCCTGTCTGCAAATAATGAGATAGTTCACGCATTATCGAATACTGGAGTTGCTTCTCGAGCGCGGGAGCATTTGGAGAATCAAAAAGGAGAAAGAGGGCGCGGTCGGAAAAAGAAGCGCGATTCCCGGCTAATATTCCTAGAAGCGGGTGAAGCAATCCAATTTCCCCTTCAGAAGAACTGGCAATTAGAAAACAACGGATATCGGAACCAGTCCTGGATTTGCGTTGGAATTCAAAGAACTGATCTTCAAGGTACTTCCTGATATTACCAAGCATAGTCTGCTGTTGGTCGGTAGCAGCCTCAATGGTCTCTGTTCCATTTCCGGCGTCAATGAAAAAATGCTCGATATTATCATTGTAATCATCGCTTATTTGTTCATTATCCGCGATGATAGACAGAGCTCGAACAACAGGCAGGGAGGCGCCGGGGTACTGACCCAGGCGCTCAAAAAACTTCTGGAGTGTATCCTCGCCGCTACGCCCCAAGCCGATCAAAACAAGCCCACCCCTGCCTGTAAAGTCCAAGCTTGGAGCAATACTTCCTTCATCATTAATTTCGCGCATACCTACAGGAAAGAAAACTTTTCCTGTGGGTATCGCGGAATCTAAATCGCCGCTACGCATTATTCCCCGGCATTCAAGTGATTTATTCGCTCATTGTAGAAAATCCCGTCAAGGTCCTTTAGATCCTTGTATTTATCAGATTGGAAATAGCGACTCTCCATCTCATTCAACAGGCTTTTTTGGATCTCTGTATCCTTATCGATAATGTCGTTCATCGAATCTATGGCATCGTGATATGCCTTTGCAGCCTTACGTACATTATCATCCTCTCGTTTACGGATAGCCACACGAATATCGTCAAAGTTGATCTTTCCAACCTTGGTTGTGTCAGCATCCTTGCCTCCCAACCAATACCTTATGATATCAAAAATAGATGGCCGAAATCGATCATCCAAATTGGCGGGCGGTTTATACAGACTCACATCATTGCACGACCATTCATAAGAATTATTGCCAAATGCCTTGACGCGCTTAAGAATACCATGTGCAAAGGCAAGGAAGAACATCAGAGTCTTTTCCTGGTCTTCCAACAAACTTACAATCTCCGGGTCAAACGGTTCAAAATGTGCCTTTATCAAACCTGGCTTCTTGATAGCCAATGCCATCGCATTTTTCTCGGCGGTATAGATGAAATTAACAGTCGGGTCGGCAACGTTACCCGGATTGGCAATGGTTCTCGTAAACAAATCGTACATGCTTTTCCAAATTGCAAAATCCCGGGTTGGCATAAGGTGTTCCGCGCGTATCACGGATAGCTTAAATGGGTCTTTGGAGTTTGACTGGTTGGGAGGGACATTCGGGTTCAAATACCAGCCCCCAGATTTGGAGGATTTTGCACCCAATTGATGCCTGAAGTCATCAAGATAGGTTCGGTTATTATGATCGTCCACGCGAACAAACACGACCTTATCCGAGGCACCAGCCTGCTGTGAACGGGGCTGATACAAGGGAGTAGCCCAATCTATAATGTCATTTGCTAGATTCTCAGCGACGCTAAATACCCGGGGAAGTTCGAGGTCAACTGGGTGATCAGCAGACATGTTTACAAAGGGCTTCTGGGATTTTCGCAACCATAAAGAGTAATTCGCTGATACCTTTTCCATTGACCCGGATTCGTCCAACCATACAAATCTAGTGGGATCATCATCGTCAGAAAGTCCACACGCGACCCTTAATTCGCCGGCTGGCGTCAAATCCACTTTCCAGGAAAACTTCCCCAGTATTTCGCGGATATTGTCATCATCCCTAAACTCAGTGAACCTGCCCTCATCCTGCCAGCGCGGATTGTCTTGGTAGGCAATTTGGGCAATCTGGGGTTGGATGATTTGTAAGACACCCTGTAATTTCTTAGTGTCCGCAAAGTCGGGATTCCCTTGTTTGAGTTCCGCGGCAAGGTCATTGCGGTTTTGAAGGATCCGATCTCGCATGTAGTTATATAGGCCCGTGAAGTCGCTATTGCGGTCGCCTGTGCTTCTTCCCGTTACCAGCCTTTCCATCCAGGCATCAATTTGCTGTTTTGCCCTTTGAGTAAACTCAAGCATTTCCTGAACGGTCTCTGCTGAGGTGTTAATCAAATGCTCGGAGAGGTAATAGTCGTAGAGTTTTTGAACCTTGCGTAAATACTCGCGCTCCGCCTCCCGGGCTCGCGGGTGAACATTCAAGTCGAAGAAACAGAGAATACATGTCTTCGCTTTAAGCGCGTCATATGATTTCAAGGCCGATTCGTGATTTCTTTCGCGCACGGTAAATGTCTTGTTATTTCCGATTTGCTGCTTCAGGTTTACCAAATACAGGCTATAAGAATTAAGGCGGCCGATCAACTCGCCATAACAGGCCTGTACATAGCCCAACTTGCCTTCTTTCGCCACAATCGCATCCTGATGAAGCCCATTTAACATGCGCTCGGTCCAAGCCGCTAGAATTGCTCGGTACGTCGAGATTTGCCGCGATTTGATTTCCTTCAAGGTCTTGGTTCGATCTCCTTCGGTTGTTCTGACCGTGGCAGCCTGACCCTGCGTTTGCTGGATCGTTTTCTGACCAAACCAGATAACATCCTGGTTCTTAGCGCCAGCGACAACCTCCGGGTAATTCTGCACTGGAGTCCTGCCAAGGTCTCGAGCTGGACGTACGACGTCCCAAACATTCATTCTGCGCAATTCATCAATTCTACGCGGCAGCAGATCGTCATTTGATGTCTTCGGAATCCGATCAACAAATCCAAGTAGTGTATTCCCACGGCGGTCCACCACGCTATTCGATTCGTTCAGGACATGTTCACCAAGGGGTCTTGGGCCTGCCTTTGTCTTTTGATAAACCTCTTCAATATGGCGGCCTAAGACCGTATTGCCTATTTGCTGTCCGCTAATATTCACTTGCTGGTCACTAGTTAGGAATTGGGTAATCTCGTTCTCCGGGTTTTGCGGATTCTCACGATTACGATCTGAACGCAGTCCAATGCCTATGCCTGTGTCAGAGATTTGCGGTTGGGTGATTTTCTCAAAAGCGGCAAAGGCAAGTTCCCGCGAGAACTTTGCTCGCGCCCGATATACTGGAACTTTTATGGTATAAGAGCCGATTGCGGAATGATACACGCCTGGCGGAAGTTTAAGGGCTCCGCCCACCTTGACGTTCTCCCAGTGCGCGGCGTAATGAGCCCCAGACTCTTCATCCAGAATAAAGGAAATTGCCTGCGCAACTGAGGGAAAGGTTCCATTCTCAGGAGGAGGAGCAATCGGATTAGGCGTGCGATTTGGGTCAATAATATAAGTGGTTCCAAATACCGGTTCATTACATTCCGTTTCGATCGGAGGGTTCGTATTTGGATTGAATACGATCTTGGTGTTCCCTTTCACCGCCAGATTGCTAAGCATAAAGCGGTCCAACTGGCTCCAAACGGCGTAGGCTCGCAATCGTTTGTCTGTGCCTGTTACTTCAAACGCCGTAGGGAGCACAACAAAACCTCGCAATACGTAGTTTTGAAAGCCTAGCTCCTTGGCCGCCGCCCGCACCAACCATGCCGTATCTATTAAGATGCCCGAACCTGTTCCCCCGGCAATGGATGAAGTGATGTGAATTTCCAATTGCTGGTTTTCATTTCCTTCCGCCACGAATCTGCGCAAGCCTACAAGGTCATCCTTGATTGCCTGGTAGATATCAGAGACGCTCTTAAATAATGAGAGCCTGCCTAATTGAGGAAATGCCCCGGCGCCATAGGAGGAATCGCAGCCGTCGCTACCCAAATTCAGCAGGCGTCCCGTGTCGAGCCAGTCCATATAGCTGTATTCCTGTCTGTTTGGGGGTCTCTGCCGATCCAAATGTATCTCGTTAATAAACTCGTACAAAGGCTTGCCGATTTGCAGAAATTCGGTGTGCTTATCTAATTGCACGTCCCCCAAGCGGGCGTCCGTCAGCGCATTTTTACGGGCGTCATTCACAAGTGAGGCATTCGAGGCGGCAATCTTTACTTCGGCAACCTGGGTGTCAATCCCCAAGAGCTTTACATTCTCCGGCATCATTCCTTGATTAATCTCGAGCAATTCCTTTTTTAAGTAGGTGAGAATCCATTGCCCGGTTCCCCCGAGGCCAATCACATAGGCTGATCTAAACATGGTCATTCTCCTTTTTTGTGAGTGAATTAGTTATCGTAATGGGAAAGCAATTTCTTTTACGAGCCGAATCTCTATTTCTCATACTGGATTTCATAGTCATAATCCCTGGTGCAGTATCCAACTTTATTACCAGGGTTTAAGGTCATATTAAACGGTTGTTTACATTCGGTTCTGCCATAAACAACCACAGCATCAGCTGACCCATCGGGATCATCTTCTGATACTTGCTTCGGCGCCTTTCTAACATTTATGACAGCCAAATCAACGCCTCTGCCTTTGTATTTAAACTTGCTGATCCTCCGGCCTGAAAAGACATCGAACTTCTCTGCTTCAACATTGTTTTTGAATATGATCAACTTTCCCCCGACCGGGTTTGTGTGCATCCAGATGTATCGTATCACCATCAGCAATATTGTAAGGATCAGTAGTCCCAGTAAAAAGTAATAAAATCCTTCCCGATAAAAGGGGCTGGCATCCTGTCGTGAAAAAACAGATTCTGCCTTTCGCATGTCGGGGCCATACCCCTCTGCAAAACTTCCTACTAATTCAACATGCAAAGTGAGTTGCTCCTGTGAGTCATTCCAGGGAATTTCACCAATAAAAACATCCGGGTTATTGGGATCAGGTTTTAGGAAAATCGGTTCAGATTGCTGGCTTTTGTCCGCAGAAACAACCCAAGCATTAAATGCTTTTTCAGGATTTAATAGAATTTGCTCAGTTGGGACATCTTCTGGTTCTTCACCCTCCTCCTTGATCCGTCCATGCATTTCTATCTGCACTGGAATGGGAACAACTGACAGGGGCCACCCTGATAAAATGGTTCCGTGTATTTGCGGCAATATCTGGTTATTCACAGGCTTAGAAATTGAAAAAGCAAATGGAACTACATCATCAACAGTAAACTCCAGGCCTTCATGGTGAAAGAGTACTTCTTCTAAATCAAACACTTCCGACAGGATCTCTGATGTTACCGATAGATCGCCATCATGCACTTTTGTTGTTCCGGTATAAGATACCCGATATATTCCTGATACAGGAATCTGCAAGGGCTCAGTCGCTTCAAATTGTTGCTCTTCAGGTTTCCATTGAAATACATAATCCAAGGATTCGCCAGATGGATTAACGACGGTTGCGTTAACACTCAATCCGAAAAGCGGCTGATCGCTGTTATTAATGACTTCACCTGCATCATTTCGCATTTGATACGTTAAATGGGTGGGGTAGGATGTATCATAATATGGAGGAATATCATATTGCGGCATGGGAGGAATTGCCAATGTAAAACCACCAGGATTAATCTGAGCAGACTGGTAGAAGGCATTGATTCCATTACCGCTGCATTGATCCGATTCGATAAACCATATTCCTGGGTAAGGCTTTTCAAAAATATATCTTTCATTTGTTCCATACTTCTTATAATCTATTACATCAAACCCACCAGATGGTGATTCATTATCAACAACTTGGCGTTGTTCACCATTCGTATCAATATATCGAAGGCTTACTTTAGTATCGCGCGAAAATTTATAAAAAACAAAAGTTGCCTTTTCAAGATATGGGTCTACTGCCACCCCGCCACATTGTACTTGGCCAGTTGGTACGCCAATCAAATTTGACAATTTAGTTGAAAAATATGTGGGGATTTCATGCTTATTTTTCAAACCAGAGCCATAAATATCCAACACCTCTCCAGCATGTGATTTCGCTACATCCTCATAAAGGTTCTTGACTTCGGGCGGCCAAGCATTTCCATAATTCATTAATACAACATAAAGATATGTGCTGTTGCCATATGCGTTGTCATCAGCAAGATGTTCGCTATAACATTTATTTAGATTTTCGTAAGGAATATTTTCCAGCTTTCCATATGCATCTAATTGAAAAGATAGACATTGTTCACGCTCAAACAACCCCGGATCAAAAGGCAATGCTTTATTAATATAATCCACTAATACTTGCGTAGGGTAAACAAAACCAGCGGGGGGAGCGCACGTAAAAACATCACATCCAATCAGTCCGTCTGTTAACAGGATAACAACCCGTTTTCGTACCCCACCACTAGATATTTTTCCATCATCAAACATTTTGGGTATTTGCTGAAAAGCTGCCAATGGTTCAGTACCTGGAATATGGTCAGCTTTAATATTTTCCCCAATACGTTTTTCCAGGGCAAACAATTCATCCATGGTATCCGGAGCAATCATTGTTAATGGTAGATCTATGCGGGCCCCGTCACCAAAGGAAATAACTCCAACCTGGTGTCTTGCATCCTTACATACATCTAAAATGTTTGAACCAAGCCAGCTTATCATGGCTTGCACTGCTGATTTTCTCTGCATGTCCGGATCAGTAGCATAATTAAAATCGCTCATTGTACCGGATTGATCAATGACGAATATCACATCCAAGGAATAACAACTCCCCTTAGAATCTGATACTGGAGCATTAAATTGTTGGGATAAAAGCGCATCATTATTGTGTAAATCCAGTTGAAGGTCGAGGGAATGATAGCCTCCCCCAGCAGAAATCGTGGCAAAACCGCAAATAAACACGGTGTAGAATAATTTCGCATGGAGCTTAAGTGTTGAGTTTTTCATAGATCTCCTGGTCTATCCCAATCTCATTTTGCTTGCCAAACCCACAACTAAATATCAGGAAGTTGAAGCGCACCCTATCCCCTTCACCCTATCGTGCTAAACATAAATGGAATTGGGAAGAATGGTGCATTCCATTTATTCTAATAACTGTTACTCTATAATTCATTGTAAGGATTTTAATCCTCTCTTCAATAGACATGTATATATACGGCATAGACATTTGTACTGATTTTATTAATAACCTTGAACTGGGACACTCTTTTTGATACCCTGTAAATATAGATGAGGAAGCGTAACCTATGAATAAAAAGATTCGCGTGACAATATTGGACGATCATCAAAACATCATAGACGGCTACATGTACCGCCTGAGCGCCAATCCGCAAATTGTGGTGGCGGCGACGATCAGTTATGGGGAAGAATTGGAACAGACAATCGTAGAACATCCAACAGACGTTTTGCTGCTGGATGTGAACGTCTCCACCTCGGCTGAAAATCCAAATCCATACCCCATCCTGCATGCCATCCCAAAACTGCTTGAGGTCTATTCAGAATTGAAAATCCTTGTCATTAGTATGCACGCAGAGCGCGGCTTGATCCGCGCTGTGATGGATGCCGGGGCAAGCGGCTATATATTGAAAGACGATCAAGCCACAGCGAAGGATTTGGGAAGTGTGGTGATGTCTGTTGCGGGGGGAGGCATTTATTTCAGTCAGATCGCACACCAGCTTTATGCCAGACATTTATCCAATGAAGGCAGGGAAACCCTGTCCCCCCGCCAGTTGGAAGCGTTATCCTTATCCACAGCATATCCCGACTATTCAACCGCAGACCTGGCACAAAAAATGTCGGTCAGCAATTCCACGGTCCGCAATTTACTTTCTGCTTCATACATCAAACTGGGCGTACACAATCGAACGGCGGCAATTGCAAAAGCGCGGCAGCTGGGAGTGATTACGCCGCATCAACCAGAGGTACCGAAGTAAAAGTTTCACCCATTTCCTGAAAAAGTTTGAAAACAGGCTGGACCACATCCCCAAAAATTTTTTCGAGGATTTGATTTCGTTCAATCGGCAGGCTGGATAAAATCCCCATCGCAGTTTCATATCGACTCAATAATTGATAGACACAATAACTGACTGCCCCGCATTGGATTAAGATCTCCTGCGCTTCCTCCAAAATCTTTGGGCTGCTGCCGGCATACGGATAAATTTCCTCAAAGCGGGCGCGCGCCGGGTGATCCACGATGCGTGCGAAAAGAATGGGTAATGGTGACCGCCCCTCGGTCCAATCCGGATTCGCAGGCACGGCCATCGTATCGTTCAAATCATCATGGACCTGGATCATCTCGCCATATAAACTTCCCAATTCTTTGATCTGTGCAGCAACATTTACTGAGGCGCCGCCCATCAACGCGCCCATTTGCAAAGTTGTGCCAAAGAAAGGCGAACTCTTCGCTCGAGCATTACGCCAATAGGAAGACTCATCCATTACGATGGATTTCACATCCCAGTACTGACCCATCGCTGTAGCAAGGAACATTTCATTGAGGCTTTCCAACGCGATCAATTTCGCATCCGAATCCATTTCAGAGCGGGCAATCACGGCCAACGCGGCAGACTGCAAAGCGGAAGCCATATTCGCAACAGCTGGTGCGCCCACGCGCAGATGTTCGCCGCGCGGGTCGGCATCCAGCATATCGTCCACAAGCACGATCCCAATATGACTGCAAGCCACAGCCACCAATGCAGGGACGGATTGCTCGGCACACCCGCCGACTGTTTCACACGCACGCAGAGGCAGAAGCCAATGCCTCGGTCTCCCGGATGCAACCCGCTGAAATAAATCCTGCATTTCAGGCCATGCATTGATCATGGGAATAGTAGAGAATTCGCCAAGTATCCGAGTATAAATATCCATTAAGTATCTCCTGAAACAGGCCGGGGTTTCCCCTGGCCTGTTCACCAAATCCTTATGCTGCGCTGGCAGATTGCGCAGTTCCCCATTGGAACCACGCCAGTTCGTTCGACACGTTCGAAAGCTGGAGGCGGTCAAGGTGGGTCAACGCCGCGAGACGACGCTGGTAAAGCGCGGACGCTTCATTCGCAGCAGACAACCATTCACAAAAATCCTGCATTTGTTTCATTTGAAAGTACCTCCTGAATTTGATTTTGTAAAACTGCCGGCTTTATAAAAAGCTTTGGGACAAACGGACAAATTGTGTTGAAAATTTTAGTACTAAGCTATAATCGAACCACCACCTTTCATTTTTATAAATAATCTAAACCCAGTTCGACAAAGAGAAAGCCATGCGCAAAAAAAAATTTCCCAACTGGCAATTGAACGAGCTGCCGTTTTCTACGCTGGTATTGTTCATATTGGTTTGGTTTACATACGGGATTTTATTCAAAGCGCCCTATTCAGGTTTCGATTTCAGCACCGGTAACGGGCAGGTTTTGACAATTTTTGCAAAACCTGAGCAGAAACCATCCTTACAAGTGGGCGATGTTTTAGTAAAAATCGGGCCTATTCCCTTTACAGCCTATAAAAAGGATGCCAGACTGTCGTTCTTTGAAAATAGTAAAGCGGGGGAAATTGTGAACATCATCGTCAATCGAAATGGCACTAAGTTGACGATCCCATGGAAATTCCCCGGATTCAACCAGACAGAATTCAACGCGCGCTTTTTCAATATCTGGGGACTGGCCTATATCTTCTGGTTCTTTGGCACCGCAGTGCAGTTATTGATCCGCCCAAAGGATGGACGCTGGCGGTTATTCATCGCCGCCAATTATTTGACCGCATGCTGGTTGATCTTTGGCAGTTTATCTGCCTGGCATCTTTGGGAAAGTTCGATCTTGTTACGCGCCCTTACCTGGCTGCTTTTGCCTGTGTACCTGCACTTGCATTGGGTATTTCCCCGTCCACTTAAGGAACTGCCAAAAGCAACATGGATTCTCTTCTACGCAGCAGGACTCTCTTTTGCGATAGGAGAGATTACACAATCCCTTCCAAAAAATTGGTACCCTCTCGCCTTTCTGGCAGCACTGCTTGGAAGCATTGCACTGGAAGTCATACATTTCATTCGACAGGCAGACCAGCGCCGTGACGTGATCCTGCTCGCCATTTCCATATTTATAGCTTTCATTCCTCCAATTGGTTTGAGCCTTCTTGTGACGGCAGAAACGATTCCATACATAGGACCTGCCGCACTTTTTGCCTTGCCATTTATGCCGCTGGCCTATTTTTACGTCATCCATCGCCGTCAACTGGGAGGGCTGGAAATACGTATCAACCGCATCATTTCACTCTACTCATTCCTGATCCTTTTTGGAACAACCATATTAATGCTTGTCGTCCCCATCACAAGCCTGGACATCAAACCCGAAACATGGATCTTTCTCGGCATCCTGTTCATCCTGCTCACAGCTTTTATCGCAGTCACCGGATTTCCCACTTTTCAGGCCTTCGTGGAAAAACGTTTTTTGGGCATCAAACTTCCTTATCAAAACCTGCAGGAAATCTACTCAAGCCGCATTACCGCAAGCACATCGCTTTCCAGTCTCCTGCAGCTTCTTAATGATGAAATCTTTCCAAGCTTGCTTGTACGACAGTTTGCTTTCATGCAGGTCTTCAATGGAAATCTAAAAGCGCTGCTCACCAAAAATATTAACCAGGAACAACTGCCTCGCGAAAGCGATATGAATGAACTCGCCTCACAAACTGGAAGGTATCTTCCAGACATTTCCCCAGATAGCGGCTGGGTGCGCCTCATTCTTCCGCTCAAAGTGGGTGACAATTTCATCGGCCTTTGGCTGCTCGGACGCCGCGACCCGGACGATATCTATCCCCAGGCGGAAATCCCGATCCTGCAATCCCTTGCAAACCAAACTGCAATCGCCCTGAGCAATATCCTGCACACCGAACAATTAAGGAAAATGTATCAATCCGACATTGAACGATACGAAAAGGAACGCATGCGTCTCGCATTGGAACTGCACGACAGCATCCTTAATGAACTTGCAGTCCTCCGCACAAATCTTGATGAAACCAAGATCTCGCCAAAATTCCAAACTTCCTACGAAGAACTAACCCGCCGCTTGCGCGAAATCGTCAGCGACCTGCGTCCGCCCATGCTCATGTACGGACTCCCCCCTGCCATCAACGAACTTGCAGACAATTTGATGGAACGAAACAGTGACACAATAACGATCAAAGTGGATATCCAGACAAGCGAAGAACGTCTTCCACAAAACATCGAACAACACCTGTTCCGCATCGTACAGGAAGCTTGCGAAAACGCCCTGCGTCATGCCCAGGCAAAAAACATTAATATGTTTGGCGCGCTTATTCCTCAAGGAATAGAATTGACCATTGAGGACGATGGCAAAGGTTTTGATGCACAACTTGACTTGAGCAACTTGATCGTCAACAACCACTTTGGCCTTGCAGGCATGATTGAACGTGCCCACTTAATTGGCGCAGAGATCAACATTCAGTCCAGGCCAAGTGCGGGCACAAAAGTCCACATCGCATGGGACGACAATACTGTAAAAAATTTAATGACCTAAATTGTTAAGGTGCAAATCCTGTAACTATTTCCAGTTTATATTTAACTCTCAGGAAAATCCATCAGCAATCGCTTGAATTTGCTTAAGCGTCACTTGAATCCGAGGTTCAGGCTGTGTCAGATATAGATTTCGGGAAACAACTTCGTACCCTGCGCCAGCAATGTCATGATCCTCGCAATGGGAAAACACTTTCCCAACAACGGCTCGGAGAATTATTAGGCGAAGAATTGGGAGCGGGTTTCAGTGGAGCTGCTGTCAGCGATTGGGAGCGCGGGGAAAGCAGAATCCATAAAGATGATCGTCTTTTGTTGATCAGCCTGCTAAAAGTATTGAAGAAAACCAGTGGGCTGAAGACTTTATTAGACGCCAATACCCTGCTGGAAGTTGGAAACTATCGCGCCCTTAACGCCAGTGAAAAGGAACAGGTCTTCCCAAAAGAAGCATCAACTCAATTGCCCGTGGATGATGAAAAAGAGCGAAAAACGTTCCTTAAATCACTACCTGGTAATCCTTTCTTTAAACCCCTCGGCAGCTTTCAGAAACTATTCGATGAAGCGCAGGAAGGCCCTCCACCGGCCTGGCCTCGCGTAGTTACAGCCTTGTTACGAAAGTTGTCAGATCAGATATCGGCTTCAAACACTTTCCACGCGCTTCTTTGGTTTTGGATCTGGATTGCCAGCTTTATAATGGTCACCCCGTCTTTGTACTGGTCTTTTCTTAATCAAGAAATTGCTCTTGCATCCATCGTCAAATATGTATGCGCATCCATCCTTCTGCCGCCTTGTATTGGCTTATTGACAAACACAAAAGACAATCCATTCTGGCAACAAAATAAAACGGTATCTTCTCTAATGCTCCGCCTTTATACCTATCAAGGTGCATTTATTGGGTTTCATCTAGGCTATTTCGTAATCTTTGCAATCCACCTGCTTATATATTTCCTTCAGGCCCGGTTTTCAATGTGGTATCAATTCATGCTTATGGGATTTCCCCTTCTAATGGGTTTTATCTCGGCTCGGGTAGTCCCCTATAACCTTTGGCGCGCCTATGGACGGTTGTGGTTTTCCGATGGAGCAATTTTCTTTGTATTCATTCCTCTTGGGCCGGTATGGGGATGGTTCTTTTTTGAATTTTATTCGCTTCTTATCTCCCCAACGACTGGCATCATTGTCATATTAGCGGCTATTACCTTGTTGGTAAGTCTAATGACATTGCAATACCAACGAAAAGGAAATACCACCTTTCCAGTGCATTGGTGGATCATCCTTTATAGCTTAATTTTGATTTGCCAGATCATCCTGCTTTTCATCAAATAAACATCAACCCTAAGCTGGGAAAGTAAAATCAACCCGCCATGATTACCCCCGAATCCATTCTCAAAAACCCCCGCATCATTCCATCACAAACTCTTGATAATTATCAAAATGGATCGCCTTGAACTCCGCATCGGGATACGCTTCCGTCCATCTTTTTGGCACGTGAGCGGCTTTCCCGCCAGACCACTTGAATTCGTACCCATATAAATTGCCGCCGTATTCTTCGACAAGGTCAATTTCCTGTTTGTCGTAGGTGCGCCAGAAATACATGTTGGCATAAAGCGGAAGATAGGCGCGATATTTCAAACGCTCCATAAACATAAAATTTTCCCACAATGCGCCAACGTCGTTGCGCTGGTCAAGTCCATTGAACTGGGCGATGAGCGCGTTACGAATGCCGTTATCAAGAAAATAATATTTCGCCTTGTTAACCACTTCGTTCCGCAGATTGCGGCTGAACCCGCCCACGCGAACAATGACAAATGCCTTTTCAAGCAGGTCAAGGTAACGCTGGAGGGTTTTTACATCTGCGCTTAATTGGGTTGCCAGTTCGTTGACGGAAACTTCGCTTCCGACTTGAAACGCCAATAGTTTCAATAAATCAAGCAAGGTGCGCGAGTTCTTTACCCGGTCAAATGCCAGGATATCTTTAAGCAGGTAGGAGTTTGCGATCTCTGTCAGTGTATTCATGCGGCTATTGAAATTCTCCGCCTGGATCACTTCAGGATAAGTGCCGAACACCAGAAATTCCGCCAATTTTTCATGCAATTCAAATTTGTTATACGCTGATAACATTTCAGATTGCGCCAGCGGATACAAACTGAGCGTGGTCTTTCTACCCGTAAGCGGCTCGCCCACCTGCCCGGCAAGTTCAAAAGAGGAGGAACCCGTCACAATCACTTTTATATCTGGAACCTGATCCACGATGATCTTTAATCCCATGCCAATATTGGGAATATTTTGCGCCTCATCAATTGCAAGAAGCTGATATCCTTCAACATAGGGCAATATCTGGCTGAAATCCTGCGAACTTAAAATCTGCTGTGTACGGATATTATCGCCTGAGTCAAGTTTATATTTCAGGTCTGTATTTTTGAGATAATTTTGTAAAAGTGTTGTCTT
>ORJL011637471.1_pt1 | contig 40049 bp, 42 predicted proteins | sample 1779941 | NCBI WGS metagenome assembly ORJL01 (sample SAMEA104232317, study PRJEB22302) | groundwater metagenome | biome: forest; feature: aquifer; material: groundwater | place: USA | collected 2011-08-07 | depth 5.8 m | reverse complement strand
ATTCAGAATCTTTTCTTCAGGCTCAATATGAATATCCGAAGCCTTCAACTGGACCGCTTGTATTATTATAAGGTTAACTAACTTTATAATCGGGGCTTCATCACCGAGTTTTTCACCTTCTAAAAGCTTATTCTTGTCTATTGACGAAACTATCGTAGCAAAATTAAAAGCTTCGCCGTAATATTGGTCCTGGGAGTTTTTAATATCCATTTCTTCTGCCATGACCGGTTCAACTTTAAGTTTAGTAATCCTTTGCAGCTCATCGCTGATAAAAAGATTATTCGGCTCAACCATGGCGACGGTAAGAGTATTCTCGATAAGAAATACGGGCATAACTTTGTATTTGCGGGCAAAATCTTCCGGGACAAGCTTAACGATATCCGGCTCAATAATATAGCCAGAAAGATTAAAAGCCGTAATACCGGTTTGAGTAGCGAGTATCTTGTCTAAGTCAGACTGATTAGCCCAGCCCTTCTTAACCAGTATCTCTCCCAATTTTTCACCGGTTATCTTTTGCTCTTCAAGGGCCTCTTTCAAACGGGAAGCGTCAATAAGGCCCTTCTCTAAGAGTATTTCGCCTAATTTCTTTTTAGCGGCTTCTGCCATAATCTAGTTTTTATATACCTGGGTATTCTCAGCTAAATTCAAACATCTTTCGATTTCTTTGTTACGCATTTGCATATACTGATTGAAAACTTCCTGTTTAGAATGTATAAATTCCTGAATTTTAAGTTTTTTAAGCAATACGCGATGATACCGTTTTTTTAAGTTCGTAATTAATATTTCCTGCTTCCTGATTTGATCCTTCAATATGTACAGGCGGAAATAAAGATCCTCCTCCTGAGCAACAGCTTTCCGAATGCCAAGAAAAAGAAAAATCACAATGGCCAGGCTTAAAAATACAGCTGCCCATCTTTTCATTCTCTGCCTTTTTTATCTTTTATTATTTTTTCTTCTCTGATTATTTTCTTTTTGGTGTCTTCGAGGTTAGCAATATCTTTTTCTGTTTGCGTGATTTTATTTTCTAAGTCTTTAGACTCATTACTTAAGGCATCCTGCCTCTTCTCAAGGGCGCTCAACTGCGAAGAGAATTTATCTTTCTTTTCCTTATCCTTGGCTTCGGAAACCATCATTGAACGCAATTTTTCTTCGCGTTCTTTCATATAACTTTTACCGATGCCGTATTTTTCGTTGCGCTCCATACTTATAAAATGCTGAGGCTCAATAATCGTAGGCGAAACAAAAATTAATAATTCAGTTTTATCTCCGGTATCTTTTTTACTTTTAAACATATAGCCTAAAAACGGGATATCCCCCAATAAAGGAACTTTGGTTTCGCCTTTAGTAACCTTGTCCTTAATTAACCCGCCGATAATCAAAGTCTGCCCGTCGCCGATTACAACTTTAGTTGAGGCGCTGCGCTTGTCGATAATAGGCACAGTGTAAGGAACCGAAGTTGTCCCCTGCGTAACCGTCAGGCTATAATCAGAGGTTTTCTCGCTTACCTCGGGATCAAGCTGCATGCTTATTTTTCCATTGGGGTTTATGGTAGGAGTAACTTTTAAAGTTATCCCTACTTCTTCGAAATTTACCGACCAGGTAACAGTCACGGTCCCGGAATCCGAAACCTGCACCGAAGGCTCTGCCCACGGCAGGCTTTGCGTAACCTTTATCTCGGCCTCTCGATTATTCACAGTTGTAACCCGGGGAGCCGACAATAAAGAAGTATCCAAGGCATTCGCCAACATTTGCACAACAACATTAATATTATCGTCAAAAATCGCCAAGGTAAAAGGAGATTGTGAGCCGGTTGAAGTTTGGGCCGGCGGGTAATAACTGGTTTTAAAAGGTATAGTTTGCTCAAGAAGCCCCGGCTCTACTCCTAGAGCTGCAGTACCCAATTTAAATCTCCCTAAAGGGATTGTGCCCTTGTCTGCCATAGCTTTCCAATTCACGCCTAAAGAATGTTCCTTTTGTAATTTAACCTCTATAAGCCTAGCTTCAATAAGCACCTGTTGCGGCATAACATCCATCATATCCAAATAATCCGAAACTCTTTCGATATTCTCCGGATAATCAAGGACCACTATTGAATTAGGCTCATTGCCGAAAATAACCTTACCTTCGCTAGAAAGAAGCGTCCTTATATTATCGCTTACCTCCTGGGCAAAAACAGCAGAAGAAATAAAGAAACAAAATAATAAAACGGTTAACTTCTTTATAATCCGCATTAGCCTGTGCTCCCTGAACTTGTGCTCGATGAGCTGCTTTCGTCTGCACTGGTCGCAGGCGCCGCAGAAGAAGAATCATCGGTTGAACCTGCGCTAGATTCGCCTACAACATCAGCAGCCTTTAAATATTTTAGTTTAAAGAATTTGCTGGTCATTTTCCGGTCAATTGCCTTAAGATATTCCTCTACTTTTTTTAAATTAGGCGGATAGTCAATAACCATCACCGAATTCGGCTGTTTACCTAATAATATCATTCCTTTATCGGATAAAAGATCATAAACGGTATTTGCTTTCTTTGCAGACGATGCAGTACTCTCACCAGAAGGCGTTTCAGCAGTTCCCACCGGAGAAGCAGCAGATGATGGAGCTGCGCCTGAAGCATCTGACCCAGAATCCAGGCTTGTAGAAGAAGAACTTTCCTGCGACTCAACTATGCTTTTTGCTTCAATATATTTTAAAGTAAAGGTTTTGGTAATGAGATTAGGGCTAACCTTAACAATATTACTCTTTTTTTCTAAAACCAAATTCTGTGATTCCGCGATAGCTTCCAATGCCTCATCCAAAGTAACACTACTTAAAGTAGCGGTAACTTTACCCTGTACATCTTTATCCACAAGAAGATTGAGTTTATAATCATGGGCTAAAATTCTAAACACATCTGAAACTTCAGCATCCCTTAATTCAAAAGAATATAAAGCCTCTTTTTCATCCACGGGATTAATTTGGATTATCGAGTTATCAACGGAGGCGGCTTCGCTTGGCGTTTCCGAAGGCATATTAGCAGTTTCGGATTTCCCCGAGCCAGTTGAAACGTTATCCAATAAATCTTCAGGAGAAATCTGCATATCCGAATCTTCCTGTGAAAAAGCTCGTGCAACAAACAACAAACAGAAACTAATTATAAACAAAAATAAGGCTTTTCTCATTTATTCTTCATCCTGATAATATATTCTCCCTGCTCATCCTTTAATCTAACCGCTTCCGGCTCTATTGCGAATATGGTTTTATTATCCACCACATCCCCCACCTTAACAACCCTGCCGTTAATAACAGCACGGCTTATTAGGCTACCTTGTGAATAGACCACTGCGCTAAGTTCCAAACCCTCAATCGGTATAGCACTGGGCGCAGCGAGAAATTCGTTATTTTCCTCATCAGTCAAAAAAGGATTGTGTATTATATCTTCCGGCACGTCCTCTTTTTTTAATTCTTGCACAGCTTCTTTTTGAACAGCCGCAGTTTCATCCGGCTGATTATAATTTGCCTGCCCAATGTTCGCTGTGTTCGGATTAGAGCATCCGGAAAATAAAAAAACTAAACAAAAACAAAGAAAAAAACCCGGCCTAACCAACACTTCCCCTCAAGATATCCTTAAGCCGATGGACATCTTCTTCGTTATATTGGCGCCATTGGTTAATTAGATTTCTTTTGGCCTTAGGAAAAATACTCTTTTTCTCATAGCGGAACAATGTTTGCTTTGAAATACCCAATTCCCGAGCTACTTCTTCCGCGGTAAAAAATTTAATTTTCGTCATTTGAAACACCTTGTTATGCATGCTAATTTAACGACAATGCGCCAGACATCTCTTCCAAACTAATCATATACATAGCAATAATTATTCTTAAGGCGAGGATATTGCCCTGTATATATTTAATGATATTTAAACATATCTTAGGGTATTTAGTATAAATTGTCAAGTTTTTTTAGGTAAGACTAAAGCGGGCCACTACGCCCGGCAATCTTAAATAATTCATTTAAATCTTCCTGGGTGATACCGGTAAATTTTACCCCCAAGAAATAATGCCTGTTTTTTTGCATACGGCAATAAACAACTTCTCCTTTTGCTTTAATCACCTTCTCGGAAGCTGAGAGTTTTCCATCGGGTTTAAATTCCAGGGAAATATTTATGCCGCGGGGAATAAAAGAAAAAACCTGCAAACCCAAAGCTGTGCCATTGCGCGATATATCATTGGTAAAGCCTTCTATGGTTGAAGAATAATTTAAAACCGTATTCCTATCTTCCACCCTGATACCTACGGGGATATTTAAAGTTATACGTTCTGATTCACGCCAGAATCGTAACCCCTTCAAAGGCTCAGACTTTACGATATACTTTGCCATTTCGAAATCTTTTTCCGGCATGCCATAATAAACATTTAAAGCCTGATATATTGAATCGGCCGAAGCAACCACTGGTTCAATTTCAAAATTTACTAATTTGCCCAAATCATCCATAATGGCAGTGTCGCAGGGATTGGCACAGGCAACAAATAAAACATCTTTAACTTTAAAAGCCGGGATTAAACAATTACGACGGCAGAATTCTTCGTCGATTAACTTTAAAACCTGGGGAGAGATTTTATAATCAGCTAGTTTTACATACGGGATTCCTGCTTCCTGGGCAAAAAATAAAGCCACATCTTCACAGGACATATATTTATTTCTTATTAAAACCGACCAGAATGATTTAGCTAACTTTTTTGCTTCTTCTCTGACTAACTGGAATTGCTGGGGATTAATCCAATTGTCATGTACCAGTTTAATTTCGAGATCGTCCAAAGGCTTATCCTTATTTACCCAATTGTTCAGGATAATATTTCTTCATAAACTCTTCCAAGGTCTCAGAGACCTTCTTTTCATCAAGTATATAAACCCCTTTATCAAAATCATTCTTTATTTCCGGGACTTTAGTCTGCATGGTATTTATCATATCCGACTGCTGCTTTGCAATATTAAGAAGCGCGCGGTTATCCCTTATAACATCATAATAATCTAGAGCCTGCTTAACGATTAATTTCAGCTCTTCATTATTCCAAGGCTTGGTAACAAAACGATAAACCTGGCCTTTATTTATCGCCGAAATTGCAGACTCTAAGTCCGGGTACCCGGTAATAAGAATACGGATACTATCCGGATATAATTGCCGGACTTTAATAAAAAAGTCTACACCTGTTCCATCGGGCATTTTATTGTCTGAAATAACCAAATCTACACTGCCCTTTTCTTTTAATTTCTCGATACCCTGAGTGACATTTTCCGCGGTCACCACGTCATAATCCTCAGCACGTAAAAGCCTGCCCAGGCTGTTTAAAATATTTACCTCGTCATCAACAATTAAGATCGTATGCTTAGCCACCTTTTTTATCCTCCGCTTTTCTTAATCATTTCTTCTATATAATCTTTAGCCGTCAAAGGCATGAGTTTAATAAACATAATACCCATACCCGCAGGCTGCATTTGGCCTTTTTCATCGGCCGCAGGCTTAGACCTTGCCCAAGTGACCACGCCTTCAGCATGAATAAATCTTGTGTGGTCGCCTCCGATTTCAAACATAACATCGACAGCCGTTTGCGGCGGCTCAACTTTATCGGTCGCAATAAACATACCGCCGACAGAAACATCATTGGTGACCACACATTGCCAAAAATTCTTCCCGCGGCACTCAACGGAAATCTGAAGGTTTACCCTTTTATGTTTTCGCTTTTCTTCCCAGGACACTAAAACACCTTTATTTTTTATCTAGCTAACACCTTAATCTTTTATTTCTTACTCTCATGTGCTAAATCATATAAACTAAGCGCAATACTAAAAAGCAAACAAAAAAATGAAAATACCACCATATTACGTGTAGTGATGCCCCAAAACAAATAAGTAATACCCAGCAATTTAAGCATGCCGGAAATTACAAACGCACAAAAAGCAGTAGAGATAAAAAAATCTTCTCCTAAATTATACAGCCGTTTATTCATTCCCATGCGCATACTAACCACCTCCTTGAGTTTGTGTATTCTTTGGCAAAATTACGGTGAACGCCGTGCCCTTGCCTACTTCGCTTTCGACCTTTATATCGCCACCATGATGTTTAATAATATTGAAACTTACTGAAAGACCCAACCCTGTACCGGTTTTTTTGGTCGAGAAAAAAGGATCAAACATCTTACTTAAGACTTCCGGCGGCATTCCATGGCCGCTATCGGAAATCTTTACAAAAATATTAGAATCATTTTCATAAGTAGATAAAGTAACCATGCCTTTATTTTCGATGGCATGCGAAGAATTAATCAACATATTTAAAAAAACCTGCGATAACTGCGTAGGGTCAACGAATATACTGTTTTTCGCATGATAATCTTTTATTACAGTTATCTTATACTTTATCTCATTCCACACAATAGCTAGGACCGAATCTAATATTTGGTTTACATCCGACATAATCCGCTGCGACTCGCTGCGCCTTGAGAAGGTGCGCATATCCGAAACAATTTTCTTGATGCGCAAGGCCCCCTCCAGAGATTCACCTGCCATAGCCTTTAAATCATCAATAGTCAAGCGGTTATCCTTTATCAATTTAACGCTATCGATATTCTGCGCATAGACCTTTAAACTTTCTAAATTACTGATCAAAAAACCCAAGGGGTTATTTATTTCATGCGCAATGCCAGCAGCTAAAACGCCGATAGAAGCCATTTTCTCCATCTGCATAATCTGGCTTTCCGCGTCTTTTTTAAGCTTACTTTTCTCATCTTCATGAATCTTAACATCGGAGGTAATGTCGCTTATTATCATAAATCCGCCCTTAATTTTACCGATAGGATTTTTAAGCGGGGCCACAGTAATGGCCAAGAAATGTGTCTGGCCTTTTTTATTGCCATAGGTAACTTTTAAGTTTACTTCGGGGTTGCCTGTTTTTATACACTTAGCAAGCGGATAATCCTCCAGGCCTATCCCGTTAGGCATAAATAAATCTGTAGCTTTCATACTATAAGCTATATCATCCTGCGGATAACCAAACAATTCAAGCGCCTCTTTATTAATATAATTAATTGTAAGTTCATTATCAGTAATGAACATCGGTTTTGGTATATTGTGCACTATGCATTGGCAAAGCGCAAATTTTTCCGCCAAATCACCAACCTGGCGCTCTAGATTACCGACATAAACTTTATCGCTTCCAATAAGCTCTTCGAGCTCCTTGATCTTTTTCTCAAGTTCCTGTATTTTTGCTTTATCTTGTCCAAAAATCATATTTTCTTTAAGCCCCTTTAACTACTTGTATCAAATTCCACAAAGGTAAGAATATAGCCAAACACATACCCATAACCACGGCGCCTAAAACAGCCGTCATAATCGGCTCAATTAAACCGGTAAGGCCCTTTACCGTGGTTTTAACTTCCAAATCATAATACTCGCATAAAGAATCAAGCATCAAAGGTAAAGAACCGCTCTTCTCACCAATGGCAATCATATAACCTACCAGCTTAGGGAAAAATTTACTATTTAATACCGCACCTGAAATACCTTTACCGTCGGATACATCGCGTTTAATTTTTTCAACTTCAGCAGTCAAAACAACGTTACCGATAGTAGAGCCGACTATATCCAATGTTTTAAGTACAGGTAAGCCCGCTTGATAAAGCACATTCAGCATGGTGGCAAAACGCAGCATCGTAACTTTAGTGTAAATCTTACCGAAAATAATTATCTTAAACTTCATACCATCCCAAAGCAACCTTCCCTGTTTAGTGCTGATATACCAACGCAAACCAAAAGTTCCGGCAATTAAAACCGGAATATTAATATACCAGTAAAACCTGATCAAATTGCTTACCATAATCATAACTTGAGTAGGTAACGGTAAATTAATTTTTGCATCCTTATAAATCTGGGCAAATTGCGGCATAACCAAAACCGAAAGGATTAAAACCGCGATAACCATGGCTATCACAACCATAATCGGATATTGCAAAGCCCCCATTACATTCTTGCGCGTCTCCTGGTCGTCGGAAAGCATCTGTGATAATTTAAGCAAAACTTTGTCCAATACACCGGCGCTTTCACCTGCCACCACAGTATTGATATATAATTCCGAAAATATCCCAGGGAACTTAGACATTGATTGCGATAAACTAATACCCCCTTGAATATCTTTAATAATCTGTTTTAGGGCTTCTTTTAAAGCCGGGTCTTCGGTTTGCTCTGAAAGCATTGCCAGGCCTTCCACAATAGGCACCGCGGCTTTAATGATTGTGGCAAACTGGCGCGTAAAAATAACTAAAGCAGCAACATCACATTTAGCCCTACCTGCCGCACCTGCACCGACTTTATCCGTCTTGAAACTTATGCTTACAGGCAAGTATCCGCTTTTAGCTAACTGCGTAGTTAAATCCATTTCGCTGTTAGCTTCCAGCTCCCCCTTGACCATTTTCCCTTTACCGTCTGTTGCTTTATATACGTAAATAGGCATTTCTCGAGTAGCAAGCGCCAACCAATTATTTATGGCTGGGCGTTGCTTTAAGTTAAGTTAAAATCTTTAATCACAGTTTCTACTAAATCCGGAGTTACCTTATCCGCTTTCCTGGCAAAACCCGACATCAAAATAAGATCACACACCGTATTAACCCTCCGGGGAATACCCGCGGCATGCTTAAATATCGCGCCCAATCCTTCTTTTGTAAATACAGACTGATCCGATACATCACGCCCGGCAACTTTCATGCGGTGATAAATATATTTAGTCATATCTTCTTCGTTAAAAGCCCCCAAATAGCACCTTACGGCAACACGCTGGTCCAAAGGTTTAATACTCTCAATCTTTTCTTTCAATTCCGGTTGGCCCATAATTAAAAGCGTAAGTAAAAACCTGTCTTCTGCCTGCATATTCAAAACCAGGCGCATTTGCTCAAAAATCTTATGGTCTTCAATGGCATGCGCCTCATCGATAAAAACAATGTTTTTCTTGCCGTCCCGCACGTTATCTGTAAGTATAGTCGCCAATTTCTCAATAAGCGAATCGGTCATAAGCTCGGTCTTTTTTTCCGGCAGAGGTTGCGGGCTTAAGCCCCTGACCATAGCACGCAGAATTTCCGCAGGCTCAGATACGCATGGATTATTAATAACGGCAGAAGCATACCTTTCGCTGCCTAAGTCATTCAATATTACTCTTCCCAAAAGGGTCTTACCACAGCCAAAAACTCCGGTAAGCATCCCGCAGCCTAAATCCTGCGCCACAACATAACTAAGTTTCATCAAAGCATCTTCGTGTTGAGGAGAAAGATATAAAAAACGCGGATCCGGCGTATTCTGAAAAGGTTTCTCTTTTAAATTCCAATATTTTTCGTACACAATTACTCTTTTCTACTTAACCAGCCGGCAATGCGTTTTTGATAATCATCAAATTCATTGCCTTTAACCTGGGTTTCCCCTGCCTTCTGCTCGCCTGAAACAACAGTTGATTTAACAAAAGGCTTCAATTCAACCGCCTTAGCTGTAGATTTTAATTCTACCTGCTCTTCGCAGACGCGGGCGACATCCTCAATGGTAGTAAGCCCGGACAAGGTTTTCGCTACTCCGTCTTCGCTTAAAAGTTTCATTCCTTTCTCCTGGGCTTTTTTACGTAAAGTTACCGTCGAAGTATTACCGACGATCATTTCTTTTAATTCATCATCCACAACCATTAATTCATAAAGCCCGCTTCTCCCCTTATACCCTGTGCCCTTACATTGTTCACAACCTTTGCCTCTATAAAGCTTTATCTCTGCCTTATCCTTAATACCCCACCTCTCAAGAAGGGCCTTGGAAGGTATATATTCTTCTTTGCAATTCGGGCATATTTTACGCACCAAGCGCTGTGCCATAACGCCGATTAAACTTGCCGAAATTAAAAATGGCTCAATGCCCATATTTACCAAACGCGTAATTGCCGAAGGCGCATCATTGGTGTGCAGAGTGGAAAATACCAAGTGGCCGGTAAGGGCTGCTTGAATAGCAATTTGAGCGGTTTCTAAATCACGGATTTCACCGACCATTATAACATCGGGGTCCTGACGCAAGATTGCCCTTAGCCCATTCGAAAAAGTAATCCCTGCTTTAGGGTTAATCTGAATTTGCCTGATTAAACCTAAACGATATTCCACAGGATCTTCAATAGTAATAATATTACGGTCTATGGTATTAATTCTCATTAATGCCGAGTAAAGCGTGGTAGTCTTTCCGCTACCCGTAGGGCCGGTAGAGAGTATGATCCCATAGGGCTTCGAGATTAAGTTTTCATACTTTTTCATCTCTTCATACGTCGCAAAACCCAGCTTTTCCAAACCTACCATGACTGACGCCGTATCCAAAAGCCTTAAGACCACATTCTCCCCATGTATAGTCGGAAGAGTAGAAACACGAAAGTCTACAATTTTTTCTTCGATTTTAATTTGAAAGTGCCCGTCCTGAGGCACGCGGCTTTCGGCTATATCCATACCCGATAAAACCTTAATACGAGAGATTATCGCCGGCTCCCAAATCTTAGGCGGCGAAGGAATTTCATGCAATATACCGTCTATCCTGAATCTTATGCGGGTAACATCCTGGTCAGGCTCAAGATGGATGTCGGAGGCCCTGTCGCGTACTGCCTGAGCCATGATCAGATCTACAAGTTTTATAATTGAAGTCCCGGTCGCGGCAACCTGGGCCATTTGCCCGCCGGTTTCTTTGGCGAATTGGCTAAGCATGTCTTCGCTGGTCTGTGTGCGCTTAGCATACATTTTGTTTTGCGCTTCTTCTATTTCTTGAGGGCTTGAAAGGCAAACCTCAACCGGCATACCGCTATGCAGCTGTATTTGGTCTACAGCATATAAATCCGTCGGGTCTGCAATCGCAACCTGCAAAGTACCATTTTGTATTTTTACCGGGATAGACTGTGTCTTTCTGGAAAGTTCTTCGGGGATAGCCTGGACTAATTCTTCAGACTGAGAAATTTTATCCAGATTTAAATAAATAAACCCCTGATGTTTGGCTATTGTTTCATAAAGGGCTGAACGCGAAAGAATTTTAAGCTCGATAATTACTCTCTCAAGAGGCCGCTTAAGCTTACGCATCTCATCCAGGGCCTTATTTAATTCATCCTGAGTTATTAACCCGGAACTCAATAATAAGCCTTCTAAATCATTATCATTCATTTTTCACCGTAGTATTTAAAGACTCTTTCTTCAATTGGCTTAACCAGAATTTTACCTGGACGGATTCTTTTGAGTTTCCGGTAAGCTTAAGATATTGAGAATAACAATCTATTGCTTGAGCCTTATCATCAAGATAGGCATCATACAAAATGCCTAGATTATAATAAGCATCTTTGTCATCCGGATTAAAACGCACAACCTGTTTTAATGCCGCGGCAGCCTCGGTATACTGGGCGGTCTTCAAATATTCCAACGCCAGATTATAGTAGATATCAGGATTATTAGGATTAAAGGCAATTACTTTCAAATAATATTCGATTGCATCTTTGGCATCCTGGCCCTTAAATTTCGCGATTTTTTTATCCGCGCCTTCATCTTCCGGCACCTTTCCGGAACCGCCTAAGAGAATTTGGGCTTTCTTAAATTCTTCGTCTGCCGCCAGATAATTTTCCTTTAGTATCAATTCTTTGCCTTTGGCGAAATATTCATCTGCCCTTTGGATTATTTCAGCGCGGGTTAATCCCGGGATAAAAGGCTCATCAAGCTTATCTTGAGGCTCCGCTAAAGCTATTTCAAAGAATAAGAAAACAAATACTGCGATAAAAACATTTTTTCCATGCATTAATTCGACTCGAGTTTATTATCCGGGATTAATTCGACCTCGACTTTTTTTGCCTCTTTTGCAGCGGGGCCTAGTATATTTCCCATCTGGTTAAATTTATTTTCCAACTCCGCAAGCTTAGCTCTAGTACGCTCTAACTCATCTTTTATTTTTTCGCGTTCAAGCTGGATAAAAACATAATCCTGCCTGAGGTTAGCGGATTCTTTAGCCATCTCTCCGACTTTTATTTGCATATTTTCTAACTGCGTATAAGCCTGGCTTAATTTCTCCGATTCGGTTTGCCCGGCTATGACAAAAGGCTGATTCTTTTTACTTTCTTCTTTTAAAGCACTATGGCTCTTATTTAATTCGTCCAACTGTGAATGCAGAGAATTAAGCTCCTTCTCTAAGACCTGGTTCTTTTTTACCAAATCCGCGTATTTATTGGCTTCCTGCATAATAGAATCACTTTTGCCCAGAAGCGCTTTTTCCAGTTCCTGGTTCTTTTTCGAAAGCAAATCTATTCTTTCCTGCTGAGATTCGATTTCTTTGGATAGCCTTTGCGCATCCCATGCCGCAGACTCACTTCTGCTTGAAAGCCTTTTAACCAAATCTTTATTATTCCTGGCCAATACATCAAATTTATCCTGCTGAGATTTAATATCCCTAGATAATCTGTCGATTTCTACCTCTGCTAATTTCTTCTGATCTTTTAATAAAGATATTTCCTTTTCCATATCTTTATTCTTTTTAATCAAGGAGTTCACCGTGTCCTGTTGCGAACTAATCTCGCTGGACAACTTATTCTCTAATTCCTGGTTTCTCTTAACCAAAGAATCAATTTTATCCTGTTGGAATTTTACCTCATTGGACAACTTTCCGGATTCAGTCTCTACTAAACTTTTCTGTCCGCCTAACAAAATGATTTCCTTTTGCAAATCTTCATTCTTTTTAACAAATAAGCCTTTTTCTGCCTGATAAGAATCATTTTTCTGCTGTTCAGACTTTACCTGCTCGGACAATTTAGCCGATTCTTTTTCTATCGCACTCTTACGGTCTGTCAATAAACTCACTTCTCTGGTAAAATCCTCGATTTTATTGTTTAACGATTTAATTTCTTCCTGTTTAGTCTTAATCTCTTTAGTAGCTGAATCTTTTTCCACTAAGATTAAATCACTTTTCTTTTTAGCTTCGTCTAGTTCGCTTTGCAGCCTCTTTATTTCGGTAGAAAACTTGCTATTATCCAAACGCAGGTCTTCAGCAATGCCGGATGATTCATACGTCCTTCTTTCCAAAGCCAACTTTTCCTTAATCGTACCATCTAACTGCGAGGACAAAGAATCAATCTGTTTGCGAAGCCCGATAAAGCGCGATTCATTATCTTTAACTTTTTGATTCAGGATTGAAAGCTCTTTTTCTTTTTTCTCCAATGTGCCAACCAATGACTCGGCTTCGTTTTTATAAGCTTTATTATATTTGATTAGAGAAGGGATCTTCCCATCAATAGAATTCAATTCATCATAGAGCTTAGCTAATTCTTTTCTTAATTCATTTTCTTTGCGCGGGTCAAGGTTTAAACTCATCAAGGACAATTCTACCTGGCTTAATCTCTGCCTGACTGACTGGGTTATCTCTAAATTTGCCTTGGAATACCGCAGCTCCCGGGCAAGAATTTCATTCTGTGAAGCCAGAACTTTAAGTTTCTCCTGGAGCTGATTCGCACGCTCCTGTTCTTGATTAAATTTATTTTTTAAATCACCTTCGGAAGATATAAAAGAATTGACCTGGCCCTTTAATGCCTTTACTTGTGTTGTAAGCTCGCCGGGACTCGCCTTTTTCTTAAGGTTGATATTGTTAAAGGCTACTATCCCGAGGGTAACAAACAAAAATAACGCAAGTAATGAGCAAACAAAAACAACGCCTAACGCCAGCAGGCTTTTATTCTTAAACATTAACGCATCCTCCTGTAACCTTTAAATAAATCTTCTACCAGCAAGCCAACTGATTCTTTTGTTGCCCGGTCGAAGAGATCCTTATAATAAGTCTTAAAAATTAACCCGCGGGAAATTGCTTCTTTTCTACCGCTCCAGAGTATTTCACCGGTTCGGGCATCCTGAAGATAAATCCTAATCTGAACCACAGAAGTATTTTCTCCGGTAGGATAAGGTTTAAAATCGTATTCACCGGATAAATCTTCCTCATATTTATCTTTATGGGCATAACCCAAAGAAGGCTTAATATCAGCTTGGCCTGCAACCATGGTCTTAAACGGTTTAAGCAAAAAAGGCACAATGCCCTGGTTAGCAAAAGCAGGGTTAGAAGTGCGCCTTAATACACCGCCTTCTATAATCCGTCCCCTTATAACAGCGTCTACCCCCATGCGCGAGCCCAAATCAATAACTTTCTTTTTAGTTAACCCGGAAGTAACCCCCTGAAAAAACGGTTCTTTCACATATAGGGCCTCACAAATACGGTTTAAAAGAACTTCTTTTTTCTTGCTTGTTGCGTAAGAAATCTTGTTTACTTCTTCCATCATTTCTTCGGAATGTTCTCGCGTCATCTCAAACTCGGGAGAAATAACGCTTTCACCTTTTAGGTTATCGGTAATCCTAGAAAGCGCCTCCGCAATACCTTCGGTTTCTACGGGCTTCATTATTTCTTCAGTTACCAAGAATTCATTCACATCTTCCTGCGGGATAACCATAACCCCTCTTTTTAGGAATTCATCGGTAACTTCTTCGACGATCTTACTATTTAATCCCCAACGCACCGGCTCAACAAAAGATTGCTGATATGAATAATCAGCAAAGGGCAAAATTGCTACTTTTTTAATATTATCCAGGTAGGTTTTCTTAAGCGGCGCATGTGCGCAACCGGCAATTAAAAAAACCGATAAAACCAAAAATATTTTTTTCACTCCGGCCTCCTCGGCTATAAAAGGGTTAACATAAAAACAGTTTAAATTCAAATATCAAAAACACAGCCCTACTCTATATCCCTTGACTTCATTTTAAAAGGTTTTTTACCAACCGGCGTATTTTCTGCTAAATTTGTTACCGCGGGCCTATCTTTTATTATATGGGCAGTAACAAAAATTAGCAAGTCAGTTTTTTCCGTCGGGCTCTCCGTAGACCCAACTTCCTTGCGCGTAAACAAAAGCCCCAACAAAGGAATGTCTCCTAAAATAGGAATCTTTTTGACTACAGAAAGCGATTCTTCTTTAACTAACCCCCCAATAACCACGGTCTCACCATCCCTTATTTGAACTTCGGTCTCCGCAGTGCGGGTTGAAGTAATAGGGGCAGCGTTTGCACCTTCTATTTTCATCCAGTCAGAAATACTACTTACTTCGGGCTTAAGCTTAAGTTTAATATGCCCATCAGGGCTAATCTGCGGAGTAACTTCCAATTGCACGCCTATTTTTTCTTTATCTGACCAACCGGTAATTTCCATGTTTCCAGTAGTATCATTTCGTTCATATATCGGCAGAGGCACTTGTTTACCGACATGGATTACTGCCTTCTGATTATTAACGGTAAGAATTCGCGGGTTAGCTACTAATTTAGTCTTTTTACGTTGCTTTAAGAAATCAAAAACCGTCTTAAGAGAAGTGAAATCGAGCGTGCCGACAGTAAAATCACCCTTAACTGTATAAGGAAAACCCCAAGGGCTTATAAAATCCGTAGCATTTGAGGCAGCCTGAGGCAATAATCCTTCTAAGTCTTTACTGCCCTTTGCCGAGAATGGTAAAGAGGTTGACCTTTTAGCTCCGGCTGCAGAAATAGTGGTAGTCCAATCAATGCCTAATTTATCGGTAGTATTTAACGAAGTTTCGATTAATTTTGCTTCAATTAAAACTTGCGGGTTAATCTCATCCAAAGCAGGTATCATATTGGCAATTTTATTAATTATAGCTAAAGAATCGGTTATCACCAAAGAATTGGAACGGCTATCAGCCTCAATAGACCCCTCTGAAGTCAAAACCTTGCTTAAGGTATCTTTTAATTTAACCGCATCGGCATAACTCAATTTAAAAAGCTTGGTTTGTTTACCTTCTTTCTCCGCTTCCTCCGGGGTAGTCACTTTAATTACCACGCCTCGTTTATTATAAACAAAACCGTTTACTGTAATAATCGAATCCAAAGCCTCCCCCAAGCTTACGTTGGTCATCTGAACAGTAATAAGGCCTGCAACTTTTTCTGAAAAAACAATATTCAAGCCATATTGTTTGCTCAGCTGCCGTAAAACATCTTTGATATCTACTTCCCGGAATTCAAGCGATTCAATAATCTGCGCTTCAGTATCTTCTGCGATGCTAAACTGAAAAGGAATAAAAATCAATAAAAACACTAGCATAATATAATGCATTCTCTTATTTAGATTCATTTTTCTCACCTCGGTTATTCGGCCGGAAAAGTCAAATAAAAACTCTGCCCACTTTTTCGAAGCAACACTTTATCTTTCTGAATATCGACTACTTCATAAGCTCCGATTTTCTCACCTTTAGAAACAATTTCTTCATTAATAAAGGCATAGCCTTTTTTCCCTTCTTTACCCACAGATATGCCTTGTAATTTTAACTCACTGATCTGATACTCCCTATCCAAAGAAGCACTAAAGGGATCTCTGCCCCATTCCATATTCGCCCGGTCAGCCTGGCTCTTTATCTTTTTATCATCCGAAAGGGATAATTTATTATTAGAATCTGTTTTACCTAAAACGTCTTTGGACTGCGAAACACTTGCTGCCGGGGCAGTCAAGGCTTTCTTAGGTTTCTTCTTTAGGCTCCCCATAATGGAAAAGGCCAAGAAAATTACTCCCACAACAATAACTCCGATTTGCATTAAATCTTTTTTGCTCATATCTCCCAGACCATATAAGTACTCAAGATAAGCGTAGCTATAAGTTTATGTTCTTTTTCTTCGGTTTTTTCCGCGCCCTTTTTATCTATTTTCTCCGGAATAGCTTCAGGAGAATTTTCATCACGCTCCAGATTTATACTTTCCAAAACAAATGAAACCGGTAATCCCTCCAAAGATTTTATATATTCACCCAGCGCCCTATAAGAAGAGGACAAAATCATTTCGATATAAACCTTGTTTACACCAGAGGGCAACTCGGATTCATTTATATGCAAATCATCGCGGGGGCGTATGGAATTAACGGTTATAGCAAATTTACTTGTGGATTGCCCCAGCATCTGCACTAACCTTGGAATTTGCTTGCGGGAAAAACCCATTTCCTTAAAATCCTCGGCTTTAGCCTGCATCTCCTCGATGGCTTTCTGAGGATTCGGTATGGCCTTAACTAAGTTATCCGACTCCACAAGCTTTGCCTGTTTATCCTTAAAAAGCCCTTTCATTTTATGCTCGTATTTACTGACATTACGCCCCACCAAGATATGCAGGATAATCAAAATAAGTACAAAAGACCCTGCCGTAGCAAAAATATCCAACATTTTTTTTGAAGGTTTTTTGAACACGTTGTCACCTAATAATTTAGCGTACAGGAAATCTCAAACTCTGCCGCGGGAATAGCCGAATACATATCGGTCTTACTTCCCAATAATTCAACATTACTGAAAAAAGGCGACTCATCTAAAGCCATAAGGTATTGCGAAAGCGCTAAATCCACTATTGTAAATTTAGCGAAAATTTTACCAACCAATTTTATTTTTTTCGGCTCTTCAGTATCCGAAGTAATAATTTTCTGCAATAAAACTTCCTTAGGAGTGGAATTGCTTAAATCTTTAAGTATACCCCACCATAAAGGCTGCCTGCCCTTAGCCTTTTCCAATATGCTCGTTCTTTGCTCAAGCCTATTTTTAATTTCCAGAAAATCCCGGGCGCTCTTTGCAATCGGCTCCAGCTTACTTATTTCAGTATCCAGCTGACTGATAAAAATCTTATACTTTATGGCATTGAAATACTGTGAAATATAAAACCCTAAGAAGGCTAATAAAAGCAAGGGGAACATAATCCTTACTAAAGTACTGACAAAAATGGCTTTTTGCTCGATCTTTTCTTTAACCGGCAACAGATTAACTTTTCCTCCGGTTGAAAGACAAAGCCCGAACGCGCTGGATAAATGCGGAGCAGCCTGTTCCATCATCAGCTCTTGCCGATATATGCCTTTATCGGCCCAGCCTTTCACAGACTTTAAAACATTAAGCCCTTCTACCTTTTTTACCCCCTGCAAATTGTAAAGAAGAAATTTATCGATATTTTTCATACGCGAAGTACCGCCGGTAATATAAAGTTCTTCTATGGGGCGGCTTTTAAAAGTACTGGCGTAATAAGTAAAAGTGCGGTTTATTTCCATAACCAGGCGCTCTAAATTAGGACGAAGCATTGTTGAAATTTGTTCACCCCTTAAGGCCCCAAAATCAGTATAATATTCCGAAGCCGCCTCTTCTTCCAAAGGTATCCCGCAATTACGTTTAATCTTTTCAGCTTCTTCAAGGTTTATATTAATAGTACCGCCGGGGGTAGTGATACTTTTTACCATTGCCCGGGTCAAATGTTCGCCGGCAATCGGAATCTCACGCGAAAATATGAGGTTTTTCCCTTTATAGAAATTAAGCAAAGATGTATTGGCGCCCATATCCAAAACCGCAACTGCTTTATCAAGGGGCACTTCAATACAAAAAGGCAAAAGGCTCCCCAGGGCGTCGGGGATAACATTTATAGAAACCGGCCTTATGTTCATTTCCTTTAAGAAGCGCACTTGTTCGTCTATAAAAACTTTATCCGCGGCAATACAACATATTTGCAAGGTAGCTGCGCCTTTTTCATCTACGGATTGGCCGGTAACAAAAAAATCGAAACTTATACTGTTGATATCGGTTTGAAACGGCAGGCGTTTCTTTAAATCGATGCTTACGGCGCCTTTTAAATCTTTTTTATTTAAAGCCGGCACCGTAAGATTCAATACGAATATGCCTTTACCCCAAATAGCCAACCGCCCAAGACTAGTTTTTATGCGGGCATCGGCGATAAAACTTTTTATGAATTCTTTTATCAGCTTTTTCTTCTCTTCCGTGTTATCTTTAGCGACCTGCGGTATGGCCCTGGTTATACAGTTAGTGATAGTATAACCTTTCCCGGTTTTTTGCAGTTGGACTATCTTAATATAGCCGGAACCGATATCAATACCAATAACATTTTGCGTAGAAACAATGATATTCCTGATAAAAGATAAGATTACAGTGAAAGGAAGGCTAATCTGCGTCTTAGGTTTAATTATATTCTCTTTGGCTGGCGGCTTTTGGCTTTCCATTAAATGAGGCCACAATTTATGAAACTTCGCCCGAACATATATGACTGTTCGGCATTCGCTGCTGCGAAAGTGATCATAAATTGTAAGGCCGAATTTACCCCGCGAATGTGTAAAACTTTTAACAAAAGTTTTACACCGTATATGAGCCGGGGTTTAGCATGTTTTAATTTCTGTGTCCACTTAATTTTACTATCTTAAGACAGGGTGTCAAGTATTTGCTACACTTACCTTTTTGTTGCCCTGACTTTAACAATTTCCAGTTCACTTAAAATCTTTTCCTGGTTACTTAATATTTTATCCAATTTAACCGTTACTTCCTTATTTGCTTTATCTAAACTGCCTTTTTGCGAAATCATATCCATTATTTTATCTATCTTTTCTTCGATTAAAACCAGGCCATCACCCGCAAAAGAACCTTGGTCTTTTTTATGACCTTGCGCGGAAATACTCTTTAAGTTAAAAAATAAAATTAATAAAACTCCGGATATTAAGGCTATTGCTGTTTTTTTACTATTTTTCATATGACCGCCCCCTATTTTATTGTTCCTGCCATACAATCTGCGAACTGCTGGTCACAAAACCGGTTAAGTCTAAAAGATCGTCGTCGTATCGCAGGTCTATTGAACCTTTCAAAGTTACATTCTCTCCCATAAGGGCAGTCCCGCGGATATAATTAAAACTTACATCTCCGTTTTGCGTATAAATAAGCCCGGCAAACTGGCGCTTATTCCGCTTTGAAGCTTGGCTTCCACCGGAAGGCTCATCATCTGAAAATATATTCCCGTCATTAGTAGCCAAGCTAGGGTAATCCCCTGCGTCAATATTAGACTCTACCGTGTTACTTGTCGCTCCTTTTATCACGATGTCACCTTCACTAACCACGCTGGTATCATCGAGGTTAACATCATCCGTAATAGCATCCAGTACCACATCTCCCTTAATATACCAAATATCATTATTATTGATATTGCCGGTAAAACGCCTGCCCATTTCGACCTGATTCGAAGTTGTCCAAACATCGCTTCCGAACATATTCACGGTACCGTCTAAGAAAGTCACCTCCGCTACATTATTATTTATCCTGCTAGAAATATATCCCCAATTACGATTAGCCCACTTCGCACCCATACCCGAAGTTTGATCTCTCCTGTTACGGATTATTACATTGCTCCATCCGCCAGCAGGGGCAGGATTGGCAAAGAAACCGTTTGCCGTAATTCTTATGCGATTAACGGCTTGAACATTAATATTCGAAGGGGTTGTTATTTTGGTCGTACGATTCCAAACATTAGAACCTGCCCTGGTCTCATAATCAGCCATACTTATGCTAGGAAAAGACCCGCTGCCAACCGTACGCGTATTGCTTGGAGAGGTGCTTGGTGGTTTTAAAGGAACAGTACTCGAATAATCTATGCCGACTTCATTATAAGTACCATTTCCATCTGCCTCATAATTCGGGGCCGTGATATTTCCCCTGACATTAACTGAATATGCGGCAGCTCCTGTCCAATTAAGAAGATTTTTAATCTGCATTGACTCGCTAAAAGTCCCCAAAGTTACAGTAATCTTAACCTCTCTTCTTACCCGTGGACTTGCCACACTTGGTATATAACCTGTAGAAGTTACTATAACTTTCCCGATATCTGCACCTGAACCATCCAGACAATTAAGCCGGTATTCCCCGGGGCTAAAGTTGTGCTGCGCATAACCACTGCCATAACCATGCGCAGAATCCGTCCTCCATCCGCTATCAGTTTTTAATTGGAATACCGCCCACTGAGCCCCGGCCTCTGCTAAACCCAATGCCCGTTCAGAATCAAAATTACGTAAACTACTATCAAAATCTGTTGACTGTAAATTAACTAAAGTCCAGCCCAAAACAGCCATTAACATCATGGCAAAAACAACAACGATTAATGCTACGCCCTTATTATCTAATACCACCGGTACCTCGCTAATGTAAATTGCGCGGGTAAATTTGAGATTCTAAATGCTTACTCTGCCCGCCATAACTAACATCAATTTTAATACCAACTCGGTAAATATCTGATAAATCCGCGCTGGCAACATTACATTCGCAAACAGGAGTACAAGCCGCGTTGTTTATTGAATTATAATAACAAAACTGCAGGCTCGATATATTGCTGGCCATTATATCGCTGTTGCGCATAAGGTTAACCCCGGAGACCGAATATGAAATACTATTAGTGGCCGGGTCAATAAAAGTCAAGGCATTCGTATTAGCCAAAGTTATCGGCTCATAAGATTGAGTTCTTAATTTCATATTTCTTATTTCCCTGCTCATCCGCACTATAGCCGCCCTTGCCTCATTCACAAATTCGCTGCGAAAACTAAGAGAAGACCATAGGTCAATTATCTGCTGGATATACATCGATGATATCCCCGTCAATGCCCCAACAATTACTATCACCATGATTAATTCAATTAGAGTCCAACCTCTCTTATTCTTTTTTTTAAATCGCATTTAATACCCGCTCAACATAGTGACTAGGCTTATATCGCTTAATACATTATCTGTGCGCCAAACCCTGACAATAATCCTCTTATAATCCGTCCTGTTTGCCGCAATACAGGTTGGCTTTGTACAACTCGCAGGGCTGCTAGGCGAACAAGTCCCTGACCAAGCTGTACCGCTAAGCGAAACATAATCTACCGTAACACAAAAATTATAACCCGTAGCCGGGCTGCCGGCATAACCGCTAAAATCATCGACATCATCCCAATTATCCCGGCCTGCAGCAGTTTCGTTGGTCGTGCCGTTTAATCCAACCGTAGAAGTATCAGGCCCCAAAGAACTACTCCAAGGTGAAGTATCATTTTCATCAAACCTCTTTGTTTTTATCTCCTCCATTAATTGCTGGGCATAAAATGAACCGTCCACTAAAGCCTCTGAACGGGCAGAACGCCAGGTCGTATCAGACCACATTGTCATTAAAAAAGGTATGCTTGTACCTAAAACTACAATAACTGCCACCATCTCGATTAAAGTAATACCTTTGTTATTCATTTATTCTATCCTGACCTTGCCGGTATTAGGCGTAACATAAACCGTAGCTGTATTCCCTTGATAGGAAAAACCCACAGAGCCATCCGTAGATAAATTCACCCCTCCTGCGTCCTGAGGTACCCCTTCCCAGGTAAACCTTAAAGTATTAACTCCGCCAAAATCTGCGGAAACTATATCGACACCATTATACTGCGGGCTGGTATTAAAATTGACTTGAAGGCTGCCGCGAGTGAAAGGATCAACGGCAAGAGAATTATCGGCGAGATATACACTATAAGTATTGCCTGCTGAATTAAATACTATCCTACAGGTTTCATGCCGGGATATAGCTAAACTTTGCACATATCTTATATCAGAAACCATTTTTTTTAGTGCGCCGCTGAATTTAACTGCATGAAAACTATCAAAACGCGGGATAGCAACACTGACAAGAATACCTATAATAACTATAACCATTATTAATTCGATTATAGTAAAACCATGGGTATTTGCAGGATTTCTTGGATATGCCGTAATTTTCATATCTTATTATACTATAATATATTATAAGCAAATATCAAGAAAAATATGGCTTTGGTAAATTAATCCCGGCTCATATGCGTTGTAAAACTTTTGTTGAAAGTTTTACATATTCGCGGGATAAGCTCGGCCCAATAACTTATGTCGCGCGTTACGCTCCATAAGTTATGGCTTCGCTTAAAATTCTTTTTGCATTTATATGGTTTTTGTTGTATCATTGTCCCATGGCAGAAAAATTACGAAACATCATAGAGGAAATATCGCGCGATTTTTTAGAAAGCTCTTTGGGCTTACGATATGACATATGCACCTGTTCAATGTGCAAAAATGACATGCTCGCCTTTGTCCTTTCCCGCGTACCTGCCAAATACGTAACTACCGAACAAGGTGCGCTGCATACCGTAATGGACCAAGCCCGCATCGAGAACCGGGCTGAAATAGCCCGCGCAGTCATAAGCGCAATCGATATCATCAGCAAGAATCCCAGGCATAAACAAACCGAAGACCGGGAGAAAACTTTTAAACTTCTACTGGATAAGATTTTTGAAGACCGTGGCGTAGATTTTCGCCATTACCGGGAAGAAATACTTAAACGCCGCGTAGCTATCCGCATGAGAGCAAATAATATAAGCACTTACTCCGAATACCTGCGCTTATTAATGAAAAAACCGGAAGAATACGATAAATTATTCGAAACCCTTTGTATCAACGTAACCGAGTTCTTCCGTGATAAAGAAGTATGGGTTACATTACGTTATCTTTTTGACAAACTCATCCAGGAAAAAATCCGTAAAAATGATTTTACATTAAAGGTCTGGTCCGCCGGATGCGCTACCGGAGAAGAACCTTATTCTTTAGCAATACTTTTAACCGAACGCCTTAAGTTAATACCTCAAACTTTTACCTTACAGATAATTGCAACAGATATAGACCCGGCAGCCATGAAAGCCGCCACTATCGGCAAATACGCCAAAGAAGCCATTAAGAACGTCGAGGATAAATATGTTACTGAGCATTTCAAGCCGGCAGCTGACAACTCCTCTTATCGGGTTAAAGAAGAGATAAAAAAACTGGTCGAGATAAAATATTTAGACCTGACTTCGCAAGAACTCATCCCGGATACAGATATAGTTATATGCCGTAATGTTTTTATTTACTTCGGCCGTAGCCTTCAGGAACAGCTCTTGATGAAATTCTACAAGTCTTTAAAAACAGGCGGGTATTTGATTATGGGTAAAGCCGAGATAATTTTCAGCGAAGCCAAAGAAATATTCAAAGACGTCGATTTGAACGCCCGCATCTATCAAAAAAGAAACGTCGAACAGCCTGCATCCTAAGATATCAGCCAAAGATTGCAGTACCAATCCTGACCACATTCGCCCCTTCTTCAATAGCAATCCGATAAGAATCCGACATTCCCATTGAGAGATAAAACATATTAGAATTATTAAGATTAGAGGATTTTAATCTATCGAATATTTCTTTGGTAAGCTTAAAATACGGCCTTAATTCTTCCGGCTCCTTAACTTGCGGCCCCATAGTCATCAACCCGCTTAATTTTAGATTCTTTAAATCGCTGATTGCCCGTGCCAGACTTTCGGCTTCTCCAGGAAAAACACCGGACTTTTGAGCCTCTTGCGCCGAATTAACTTCGATTAATACCGGCATAATTTTTCCGAGTTGTCCTGCGCGCTTATTTACCTCAAGAGCTATATCGAGCGAATCTATGGTTTCCAACATGTCAAATAACTCAACCGCTTTTTTTACCTTGTTCTTCTGCAGATGCCCGATAAAATGCCACTGAGCCAACCTTCCTATGCGTGCGTATTTTCTTTCTGCTTCCTGGATATAATTTTCACCGATTACTTTAACTCCGGCGGAAACCGCTTCTAAAACCTCTTGCGGGCTTCTTGATTTAGCGGCGGCGACCAATAAAATATTTTCCGGCAGCCTAGATAGCAATCTTAAAACGTTATCTTTAATCATGGCTACATTTTATTATAAAGACTTCGCCCGGTCAAGAAACAGATTTGCCTTGACAAAGCATAGTTTAGTTTTATGATAATAGAGATATATTAAAAAACAATCTTACTAAATAGAATCTTACTTTCTAGGGGGTCATCATGAAAGATGAAATGGATATTTTAAAAGAAGTAGGGACCATCACTGCCGCCCACGGCAGCACTGCCCTTTCTGAAATGTTAGGAAGGCGCATAAATCTCAAGATGCCAACCTTAGAAATTCTTACCGGGGGAAAGGTTCTTGATAGAATTCCTGCTAACCAAATAGTCATTAGCATATACAGCCACATTCTTACCGGGCTAAAAGGCGACATCTTATTTATACTCGACGAAAAATCTGCGTTTCATCTTGTAGATATGTGCTACAAAGTCGGACAAGAGGATAAAAAAGGCGGAATTCTGACAGAAATGGGGATTTCTACTCTGAAAGAAGTAGGAAACGTAGTTATATCTGCTTATGCCGGCGCTTTAAGCATGATGCTAAAAACCGTAATTATTCCCGGAATACCCACGATGGCAAGCGGGCCAATGCAACATATCATGAATATCGCCATATGCCCGTATTCAAAAGAAGAATATGCACTTTTTGTGGAAGTAGTTTTCCAGGAAGCCAGCCGTGAAATAACCGGAACTTTTTATCTGGTGGTTAACCCGGAAGGCATGAAATATATACAAGACTGTTGCAAACAACTATTAAATAACCCTTAACGCCCGACGCTGGCGGATGCGTCGGCATAAACTACTATTTAATGGATATCTCGACAATAGAAAATAACATACTTATCGTAGCCCAGGACCCCCAAGACCAAGAGTTCCTTTCTGCATTGCTTAAAGGAGAAGGATATAACACCGATATTTGTTCATCAGCAGCTGAAGCCCTGGAAAAACTAAGCCAGGGAAACTTTAACCTGGTAACCTCTGATTATGATACTCCAAGAATAAACGGCATCGAGCTATGTAAAAACATACGCGGTAATTTCCGTTTACGCCATATAAGCGTCATCCTTTTGATGAATACCAAAGACCCTCTCTCGAAGATTAAGGGGATATATGCCGGAGCCGACGATTACATCGAAAGGCCTTTTGAAGCCGGAGAATTATTAGCCCGGATTAAAGCATCCTTAGTACGCTTAACACGCGATTTAGACGCCAACCCCTTGACTAAGCTACCTGGAAACGTTACCCTTTCAAGAGAATTAGAAGAAAGAATAAAATCACAAAAACCCATTGCCCTGGGCTATGTTGACTTAAACAAATTCAAGGAATTTAATGACCGTTACGGATTTGAAAAAGGTGACAGCATAATCCACCACACCGCATCAACCGTAATGGAGGCTTTAGGTAAAAAAGGCAATGCTTCCGATTTTCTCGGGCATGTAGGAGGGGATGACTTTGTTTTTATAACCACCCCTGATTGCGTAGAAGACGTTGCCAAAGAAATTATCGATAATTTTGACAAATCAATATCCGCATTTTACAGCGATGATGATCGTAAAAAAGGTTACATCATCACAAAAAACCGTATGGGTGAATTATGCAAAATGCCCATTATGAGCATATCCATAGGCATTGCCACTAACGAGCAGCGCCAATTTACCCACATTGCCGAAATTATCCAGATTGCCACTGAATTAAAACACTTCGCAAAAACCTTCGGAAAAAGTATTTTTATTAAAGACCGCCGTAAAGATTAATTCAAGTTAAACAAACGTTAATATCGTATTATTTTATTGCTCGGGCACTACGAACAAGGGATTCCCTGGCTTTAAACTCTTCCTTATAACCCAAGGATTTAATTCGCGAGATATCATAGGCCCTATCCCGGCATAAAAACTTAAATTTTTTGCCGATACAGGGAATGCAGGTTAAAACAGGCGTAAACCACCTTGGCAGAGAAATAGGCTTTGGATAATTACAACTCTGCGCGAAAATGCAAAAGACTTCCTTTAAAGTAAAAATATCCTCATCAGCAATAAAAAAAGTGCCTTCCAAGAATTCTCTTTTTTCTCCTGCCAATAAAATGGCATTTACCACATTACCGACATAGCCTAAATGAAGCTTAGCGTTCCCGCCATTGATAAGCGGCAGCAGGCGTAATCTTAAAAGGGATAAGATTTTACGTAAAAGATGCGGCTCTTCTTCGCCATAAACCATTGGCGGACGAATTATCGCAACAACCAGGCCTTTTTTACGGAATTCAATAACAATTTTTTCTGCTTCTATCTTGGATTGACCGTAGCGGTTAGTCGCCGCATAAGACAAATCCTCCGTCAAGCATGGCTCTAAATTCCCGCTTACCACCGCAACCGAACTTACATAAACCAGCCTTTCGACATTTAAGCGTAATGCCAGATTACAAATGTTACGCGTCCCGCTTACGTTTATTCGATATAATTGATTTTTATCCTTATCATCGACTAAAGCCGCACAATGAAAAATAATATCTATTTTTTCTTCTAGAACCTTATTTAAACTTTCATTATCCGTAATATCGCCATAAATTAAAGATACGCCCAGCTCTTTTAAGAGCCCGGTATCGCTAGTCTTTCTTACCAAAGCATATACTTTGTGCCCTTGTTTGATAAGCTGACGGACAAGGTTGCGCCCGATGAACCCAGTAGCTCCGGTAACCAGTATATTTTTAATTTTTGTGCTTTTTGAGATATTCATCTATTGATTGAGCGCATTTTTTACCGGCGGCCATTGCGCTGATAACGGTAGCATCTCCGGTAACAATATCACCGCCTGCAAAGACTCCGGGGATCGAAGTCATTAAGTTGGCATCAACTATAATCTGTCCGTGCGTAGTAACTTTTAAATGCGGGGTGGTCCTGGAAAGGATAGGATTGGGAGTAGTGCCTACAGCCACTATTGCTTCATCTATATTAATTTTAAATTCTGAGCCGGACACTACAACCGGCCTTCTTCGTCCGGATGCATCGGGTTCAGCAAGCTCCATTTTTACACATTCTACCTGTTTTACAAAACCTTTTTCATCCGAGATATACTTTACTGGGTTAGTCAGAAACTTAAATTCAACCCCTTCTTCTTTGGCCCTGGTAATTTCATCTTCCCTGGCAGGCATTTCATCCAGAGAGCGCCGGTATACAACATAAACTTTTTTTGCTCCCAGGCGTAAAGCCGTGCGTGCCGCATCCAAGGCGACATTACCGCCTCCAATTACCGCCACAATCTCGCCCCTTCGGACCGGAGTATGATATTCCGGAAATTTATAAGCTTTCATTAAATTAACCCGAGTAAGAAATTCGTTTGCAGAGTATATTCCGTTTAAATTTTCACCCTGGATACCCATAAATTTAGGCAACCCTGCGCCTGCACCGATGAATATAGCACTAAAACCTTCTGCGAATAAATCCTGAATCGTCAAGACCCTGCCGATAAGCTTATTCACCGAAAAATTTACCCCTAAAGATTTCAAGTATTCTATTTCATGGGCCACAATAGATTTTGGCAATCGAAACTCCGGTATTCCATAAACTAAAACTCCGCCCAATTCATGATAACCTTCAAAGATATCTACAGCATATCCTTTTTTAGCCAATTCTGCCGCGCAAGTAAGCCCCGCGGGGCCGGAACCGATTACTGCTAATTTCTTATTTGTTGCCTTTATATCAAGGGCATGATATTTTTTGCGATTCTTTAAATCCCAATCCGAAACAAACCTCTCTAATCCACCTATGGAAATTGGAGAGTTTGACTTTTTTAGAACACAAAATTTTTGGCACTGGTCTTCCTGGGGACAAACTCTGCCGGTAACTGCCGGGAGGCAGTCTGCTTCATGAATTATCTCTATGGCTTTTTGGAAATCTTTTTCTTTGATTGCCTTTATAAAATCCGGTATTCTTATGCGTACCGGACAGCCTTCCACACAAGGCCGCTTAAGGCATTGAAGGCAACGGCCGGCTTCTTCCAATGCCAGTTCTTCGGTGTATCCTAAAGGCACCTCGGAAAAATTCCTGACCCGCTCATCCGCATTTTGCTGCGGCATTGGGACCTGTACCGAATTATTCTTTTTACCCATTTAATCCCCTGAATTTTGTTAATTAAGGTCGCGCAGTAGCGCGCACCGAACAATCATATATGTTCGGGTGTTAGGGATAAATCGGACACATAAGTTATTTTAACTTCGTTAGTTAACTTATGCCCTCATTTAATTCTTCGTTTTTATAACTACTTAAACGGTTGGATAATTCCTTAAAATCTACAGCATGGCCGTCAAAATCCGGCCCGTCCATACAAGTAAACTTTGTTTGGCCGCCAACGCTTACCCGGCAGGCTCCGCACATACCCATACCACAGACCATCAGAGAATTAAGGCTGACGATTGTTTTTACATTGCTTCCGGCGGTAACTTCGCTGACCGCTTTCATCATAACCGTAGGCCCTATGGCAATAACCCGGTCGATTTTTTCTTTACGCTGGATTAATTCTTTTAAAATATCCGTAACTAAGCCCTGTCTTGCATATGAGCCGTCGTTAGTAGTAATAAGCAGGCGGTCGGAACAATTCTTGATTTTTTCTTCCCAAAAAACATAATCTATAGACCTATAGCCGAGGATTGCCGTAACATGATTTGATTTTTCTTTTAACGCTTTAATGACCGGATAAACCGCAGCTACGCCGATGCCTCCGCCAACCACTACCACATTGCCGAAGTTTTCTATTTCAGTAGGATTGCCCTGAGGCCCGAGTAAATCAAGGATAGAATCTCCGCTTTTTAATGCCGCCAACAATTTAGTAGTTTTCCCGGCTTCCTGGAAAACAATGTCGATTGTCCCGTCTTGGCGGTTAAAATCAGCGATAGTCAACGGTATCCTCTCTCCTTTATCCATTAAACGGGCGATAACAAATTGCCCGGCCTGCGCTTTTTTAGCGATAAGGCCTGCCTCAATAACCATATGGTATATCTGAGGCCCTAGTTTTTCTTTTTTTACTATTTTAAACATAGGCAGGAACCTTTAATGAAGACTATTTGCTATTTCGTAAGTATCACGGGCAATGCAGACTTCCTCATTGGTAGGGATAACATAGACTTTTACTTTTGAAGTCTCTTTGCTAATTTTTCCCTCGAAACCCTTGGATGCTTTTCGGTTGGCATCGGAATCAATCTCTATCCCCAAAGAAGACAGGCCTGCTAAAGTCTCCTGCCTTATCCTGGCATTATTTTCTCCGATACCCCCAGTAAAAACGATCGCGTAAGTATTTCCCAATACGGCCATATAAGAACCAATGTATTTACGCAGGCGGTAACAAAATATATCAATGGCAAGTTTCGCCTCTTTGCTGCCCTTTCCTTCCGACTCAATAATATTTCGCATATCATTGCTTATGCCGGATATACCCAATAATCCGCTTTTTTTATTCAATATTTTATTTAAGTCCGGCTGGGTATAACCTTTAGTCATAAGATAGAAAATAATTGCCGGATCAATATCGCCACAGCGCGTGCCCATAACCAAACCTTCAAGAGGAGTAAAGCCCATGCTTGTATCTACAGACTTGCCCTCAGAAACCGCTGCCACACTACAGCCATTCCCCAAATGGCAACTTATTAAATTCAACTCATGCCTTTTCTGCCGGGAGATTAACGCCAATCTTTCAGTAATATACCGGTGAGAACTGCCATGAAAACCGTATCTTCTAATACGGTATTTTTCATAAAATTCCAAAGGCACGGCATATAAATATGCCTTCGCGGGAATAGAGTGATGGAATGCCGTATCAAAAGAAGCTATATGCGAGGCATGCGGAAGAAACTTTTGGCTGGCTTTAATACCCACCAGATTCGGCGGGTTATGCAAAGGAGCCAACTCCGCATACTCCTCTATCCTGTTAGTTACGCCGTCACTAATCAATACGGAGTTTTGAAAACCTTCCCCGCCATGGACAACCCTATGTCCGACGCCGGTTATCTCATTCACGGAAGCAATAACACCTTTTTCCTTATCCGTAAGTATATTCACGATAATATTTAAGCCTTCTTCATGAGTAGGTACCGGGCTTTGAGATTCAGAAGCGCCTTTTGCGCTTTTATATGAAACAATTGAAGATGCTTCGCCTATTCTCTCAATCAAACCCTTAGCAAGCACTTCTTCACCGGGCATATCGAATAGCTGATATTTTATAGACGAACTCCCGCAATTAATAACTAAAATCTTCATTTATAAATCGTCCCTTTTTAATTTATACACCAAAGCTTCCAGCTCTGTTGCCATATCCACGTTTGAAACAAAAACATCTTTAGGCAAAACCGGGTTTATAGGAGCAAAATTAAGTATGGCCTTTACGCCGCACTTAACCAAATCTTCGCTAATTTTTTGTGCCGTTTCCGCCGGAACCGATAAAATTGCAATTCTTATCTGCCTCTTTGATACTATTTCTTTTATCTTATTAATATCTTCTATTTTTACACCTTCCCAGATTTTTCCTATCTTGGAAAGGTCATTATCAAAAGCAGCGCAAATCTGTAAATTAAATTCCGAAAATCCCGGATATCTTAAGAGTGCAGAGCCCAATTTACCTACCCCCACCACAGCAATCTTGCGCACCACGTTAGTCCCAAGAATATTCTCAATCTCATGCATAAGGGCCTTAACATCATAGCCAACGCCTCTTTTACCGAATTCGCCAAAATAAGAAAGATCTTTACGGAATTGAGTTGAAGGAATATCCAAAAACTTCGTAACATCTTCCGAAGAAGCAACAGTTATGTCAGACTGCTTTAAAATCCTCAAAGAACGCAAATACAAGCTAAGCCTGCGGGCAGTATCCTGAGGAATATAACGTTTATTTTTTGGCATTTGAGCGCCTTAAGTCTTGATTTAGCGAAATCCCGCCCGTTTTTGGCGGGACTAGAGCACCTTAAGCAACAGTTTACGCCGAACGATTACCGCACTTAGCGGTACACCGGCCTATCATATACGGCCGGGTGCTAATTACGTTCGGACGTTAAGCTTTTATTTACTGAATTACTACGAGTAGGCCTTATATTCAGAAAGCCGCTTAATCCTTTTGAGCATATTAGGATGGGTGCTTAACGCCTCAAAAAGCCTATCGCCGAAACCCAAACGCACGTTTTTGTTCCTTAACATTTCCAATTCCGAAGCATCTATTGTGCCACTTTTATCCATATCCAAGACTTTTAAATCGCGTATTTCATATAATGCCCTGGACGGGTCGCTGGCAAAAAATGCCTTAAGCCCTTCGACTTCTTTTAAATCTTCTTTATCAATACGGGCAGCGCCATATGCTAATTTATAGAGGCTTGAAGCAAGGCTGGAAGGCTTATTACCCAAGAGAATAGAGCCTTGATCCGCGAAATATTCACGGATCCTGGAAGCATAAAGCACCAATAGATTGGTAATAAAGTAAAACAAAAACGCGGCCAAGCCTATCAGAATAGTATTGCCACCCCTATCGTTGCGGCGCCTTCCGGAAAATAAAAAACTAAGCGCTAGGCGATACATAATCATCGGAATGACAGACAATAAAGTTATAGTAAGGACATCACGATTCTTCAAATGGCTCAATTCATGCCCAAGGACAGCTTTTAGCTCATCCTCATCTAATAAACTTAGAATACCGTTGGTTACACAAACACGGCCGTCCTTTATCCCCCGGCCAAAGGCAAAAGCATTAGGAAGCGCGATTTGCGCGATTCCTACACGCGGCATAGGTATCTCTGCTTTTCTAGCCAGGTTTTCTACCATTTGATAAAGACGGGGGTTTTCCTCTTTCTTGATATATTTAACCCGCATGCTCCATTCTACAATCTTAGGCCCGATCATATACTGCACAAACATCATGCCCAAAGAAATGACTAAGTAAAAATAAAAATTAGAAATGCCTAAAAAATTTCCTATCACCACCACTACAGCATAAACAATAGCAAATAATGCCGTTAATAATAACCACATTCTCAATTTTAAAGACCACACACCTGCCTCCCTGTTATTTAACACCCGGCCATATCGGATTGGCCGGTGTAAATTGTTATTTGACGTAAGCCTTAATTATAAATCTAAGTATAGGATTGTCAAGGCTATCCGTATACACAAAGATATATTGTTTTACTTCCCCTACATAACCTTTTGTTTTTAGCTTTACTTCAAGCTCAGTGCTCTCTCCCGCAAGCAAAATCTTTTTTTTAACCTCAGAAGTTGTACATCCGCACGTCGCTTGCACATTATTTATAGTTAAAGTCACATTAGAATCGTTAGTCAAAATAAAAGTATGCTTTAAGATTTCGTCCTTGTGTACTTGCCCAAAATCCCAGGTATAGCCAGATTCATCATTGGCCTTGGATAAAAAGCTCGTTTTTTCTTGTGCATGAGAGCATGAGACCAAAAGCAGCACAATAGGGGCCGCTAAAATAATAAAAAACTTTTTCATTCTATGCCTTCCAAACTAAAAATAAAGCTAAAGCAAAAAACAACAAAGCCATGAGCATCTTTAAAGACAGAAAGTGCTTCTTGAATACCACAGAGAACCTATCCGAGGTAGCGCCAAATAAAGAAAAAATAAATATTATCACCAAAGGAAGAATAAACATAAAGTTATAAAGTAAAAGATAGGCAAAAGAGAGCAGCTTAATATCGGTAGTTTTTAAAACAAAGGTTATCGTAGGTAGATATACCTGCCCGGTACAAACCGCCTCTAGTAAAGAAACCAGGAAACCGGTAATAAAAGCATAAATTAAGAGGGAGAAAACTTTTTTTTGAGAATTCGCGCTAGACCCCGGGCCCTCCTTAGGCTGACGATAATAAAATCCGATTATGCCATGGATACGGTTCTTGATTGCTTTTGGAAGCTGTAAAATCATATCCTCAGTCTTACCGGTTTTTTTAAATTTGATAAAATCATGTACCGCCAAAATACCAAAAATAAAACTTAAAACCCCGATACTGACATTAAAGGCTTTGCGCACCGCCCAAAAACCGGACAACTGATAAATAAAATTAAACAGGCTTAAACCAATAAAAAGATACGTTAGAAAAACCGATATAATAAAACCTATGCCAATTACCGCTAACTGGCGTTTTCTATACCCTTGAAGCGCCAGAAATGACATAAAAAATACAATTACCGTGAAAGCACAAGGATTTATTCCGTCGATAAGACCGGCACCGGCTATCGTTACCGGGCTAAATTGCATAAAACGTTCTACCAAATCTGCTGATCCGCTATTTTTCTTAATAGATGCTTGCCCCACAGAGTCTTTTAAAAGCTCAGGCAACTTACTGGTTATTTCGCGCTTCCCTATCAGAAAATAACCATTAAAAAATGCGATCGGCATTGTATTGCTCTTTAAAATTACGCCATATTCTTTCTGCAACTGAAATAACACCTTATAATTATGCACATCAACTATATCCCGGTATTCAATATCAATCTTACCCTGCCAGGCAGATTGTACCTTAGGCATAAATTTATTAATAAGCTCAACGCAATTATGACAGGTAGTTGAATGAAAGATAATAAGTTTTGGCTTAACCGCATCTTCACTATCAGCTTTGGCCAAATAATAAGGTAAACTTAAGAATAGAGAAATAAAAATAATGATAAGTTTATTTTTCATAAATTGAGACGATATTCAAAATATCTTTTTTAGTTTTTGCCTTTTTTAATTTCTCTACGATGAACTTATCTTTGACTAACCTGGCTATTTCAGAAAGCGCCTTAAGATGCGTACCGACTTCTGCTTGGGGCGAAGCAAGCATAAAAAATATGTAAGTTTTCTCTCCATCCAAAGAACCAAAATCTAAACCCTGGTTATGACGGGCAAAAACCAGGATGAAACTGCCGATCTTATCAGACTTAGCATGCGGTATAGCAACTCCTCCTCCGATACCGGTAGAACCCAATCTTTCACGCTTAAGAATAGCGTTAGAAAGAGTCCTTTTGTCTTTCAATCCGGCAGCCGAGGCCGCAAAATCAACCAGCTCAACCAATAATTGCCTTTTGGTATTTTGTTTAAGCTCCAAATTAATGTATTTTTCTTTTAAAAGCTTGGACAACTTTACCTCTGATTTTACATCTACCATAATCCCTCCATTTTAATATATTCTATATAAAAACTTCTCACTTTGTCAATCGCCTGACTTCCCTTATTAGATCATCTACGGTTATATTCTTAAGACAAATAAATTCTCTATGACAATTATGCGCAAGGCACTCTATGCAACCTGCCGGTTTATGCAAGAAAACGCTTGTTTTTCCTACCGGCGCCCAACGTAAAGGGCCAAGCCCTTTTTGTGACCTGCCGAAGATAGATATTACCGGAGTGCCCACTGCTGAAGCAATATGCACTGGGCCTGAATCATTAGAAATAAAAATACTGCATCTCTTAATAAGGCTGGCTAATTGGCTTATCGTAGTCTTGCCTGCGAGGTCAACTATCGGGTTACGCATTCGGGAAATTACGCTTTGCGCTATACTCAAATCCGTTAATCCTCCCACAATAATAACCTTAAAATGATTTTCTTCAATTAGCCTATCCGCGGCTTCGGCAAATCTTTCTACCGGCCAAATCTTGGAAACACAGCTTGCTCCCGGATTAATTGCCAATATTTTATTGCCCCGGTCCAGGCCTTCATTTTTCAAGAAAGCCCTAGCCCATTCCTCGGCATCATCTTTAAGCGGGATAAAAAGTTTATTATCGGATGCGGTAATCCCTAAGGGTTTTAATAAATCAAGCGTATATTCCGTTTCGTGTTTTAAGCCGGATTGTTTCGTATGTTTGATTTTATCGGTTAATAAAAACCCTAGTTTGTGATTATAACCAACCCTGCGCGGTATCCCGGCCAGAAAAGTTACAATATGTACCCGGTTAGTGGGATGTAAAATTAGAGCTAAATCAAAATCACGTTTTTTCAACCTCCGGGCAAATTCTATCGACCTCCTCCAACTCTTATGTTTATTGTCTTTATCATAAATTATTACTTCATCAATATACGGGTTGCCTTCAACTACATCTTTTGTATACGGGCTGATCATAACAGATATAAAAGCGCTCGGATAATTCTTACGCAATGCCTTTAATACCGGTGTCGATAAAATGACGTCTCCGATTCTGTCTGTACGCACAACTAGTATACGTTTAAAAACATTTTTACCCGGCTTGGTTTCAACTTCATCGGACAAAATACTTTTGACTTTATCCAGAACTTCCCGGGTATTTATAATCGACAAACACCTAATATCGCCGTGAAAACATTGGGCTTTGGTACAAGGACGGCAAAAAACATCTTTTTTTACTACAAGAGAGCTATCTGCCCATGGGCCATATTTATTCTCGTCGGTTGGACCGAATATCCCCAAAGTAGGAACATTCAAATAACTGGCCAAATGTAAATTAGCGCTATCATTACTGATTAAAAGTTTGGCCCTTCTTAAAACACAGGCCAACTCAAGCAAATTAGTTTTAGAGCATAAATTTACGGCCGCGATAGAACTATTTTTCAATATATACTCTGCCGTCTGTAAATCCTCTTTATCCCCGACTAAAACTATTCTGGCCCTTAACTCTTCCCCCAGCATCCTTAATAATTCAGTAAATTTATCTTTCGGCCATCTTTTAATATGGCTGCGGGCACCTACAGACAAAACAATGATATTATCGGAATAGTCTATATTATTTTCTCTTAAAATCCCCTTGGTGTACTCGTCATCTTCCGGCTTAATATAAAGCGAAAGGTTTAACAGCCGCCGCTTCATTTCCTTGATAATCTCTTCTTTGTCATCAAGCATGCCTTTGATGCTTAAGAGGCGATAGAGGTGCCTATCCCTCATATGTTGTACACCTTTGCCCATCCTTAAAAAAGGAGAAGTCCTGTATTTGGCCGGTAATATTGCGCCCATAAAACTATTTCGCAAATCAACAACCAAATCAAATCCCTGGCGGCGTAAATCAAAAAGTAATTTTACCTTCGACAATATGCCGGCATGCTTATCATAAACAATAAGGCGTTTAATCAGGGGATTATTTTCAAAAATCTCGGCGGGCCTGGGCCCGACCATAACGGTAATTTCCGCCCCGGGGAACTTTTCCCTTAAATAATCCAAAACCGGCAACGTCAATATCACATCCCCGATATTGCTTAAAGTAATAAAAAGTATTTTTTCTATTTTTTCCACTTTATCTTCTGGACTTGCGCCAATACATCCTGAGGCGTAATTGCCCTCATGCAGCGCCGGGCTTGGCAATCTACTTCATAGCAAGGTATTTTACAGCCGACATTCTTTTGTATAATCACACAATTAGTATCCGGATATGGCCCGGTCACAGAAATATCTGTCGGGCCAAAAAGAGCGATTATTTTTTTAGCGCCTACGCTATTAGCAATATGCAACGGACCGGTATCTGCAGTAATAAATAAATCCAGCCGCTCAAAAAGCGCGCCCATTTGCTTAAGATTAAATACCCCGGCAGCAAGAATAGGTTTTTCCTCCATTAAGGATTTTATCTGCTGGCTCAAAGCCATATCAGCCTGGCTGCCGGTAATTATTACCTTAAACCCGAAATCCCGGATTAATTTATCCGCAAGGATAGAAAAATATTCGCTCGGCCAGCGTTTAGGGTACCAATTCCCTCCGGGATTAATCCCTACCAACAAATCATTTTCGCGTATATGGCGCTCTTTAAGGAAATTATCCACGAACAGCTGATCAGTCGAAGAAACAAAGAAATCCGAGAAACGATCCTTAACGGCCAGGCCGTAGCTTTTAATAACATTTAAATAATAATCTATGCGGTGCATTTTGTCCCTGTCAGGAGAAAGAATCTTCTTTGTTAGAAGAAAACCTCTTTTTTTTGTATAATACCCTATCCTCTCGGGGATACCCGCAAGATATGCGATCAAGGCACGGCTAAACGAACGATGCAGGAAGATCGCCATATCAAATTTCTTGCTTTTTAAAAACCGGATAAATTCCAATACGGACTTTAAGCCTTTATGCGTATCCTTTTCGTCAAAAATAATAATCTCATTTAAGTAGGGGTTGCCCTCCAAGACAGGATTACACCTCTTAGGGATAACACAAGCAATATAACTATCCGGATAATTATCGCGCACATTCCTGATCACCGCGGTCGAGAACAAAACATCACCCAACCAGTTAACATTAAAAATAACGATCCGTTTATTTTTCATATCAAGCTTATTTCTTGCGATGCTCCTTCATAAAAGTATAAAATCCGGAAGTTTCAACCCAAAATACAAAAAGATTTGCGGCGTTCTCAGATATCCTTAACCTCTTTAATGCGAATATGTCGTTGTCAGGATAATGCTTACCGGGATTAGTCGCAACGGCGGACTTATAACCGGCGTCAATAACCAATTGCCTTATCTTCTGGTCAAACATACCCTCAGGATAGCTAAGCACTTCCACTCTTTCTTTCAATCTTTCCTCCAACATCGCCTTCGATTCAAAAATCTGCCTCTTTACCTCTGCCTCGGATTTTATCTTAACTAACGGTTCCGGGCCAATAGTATGGCTGCCGAAAAGAACCAGTCCGGATTCCTTCATTTCGCCAATCTCTTCCCAATCCAACCGGTCATTTTCCGCACGGCCGACCTCCTGGATAATTATAAAGGCGGTAGCCTTAATACCGTATTTCTTTAAGATGGGAAAGGCGTAGGTATAGTTATTTTTATAACCATCGTCAAGAGTAATAGCAATAGTTTTAGCCGGTATTCTTTTTTTATTTTTAATCAAATCCGCTAATTCAGCTATAGTAACTACATTGTAATGATGCTTTTTTAAAAACTCCATTTGGCGGTCAAAAGTCCTTGCTGATACCGCCAGCCTATTGTTGCCGGGGTCTTCGAAAGTAACCGAATGATACATAATAATCGGTACCACATATTTGCTTTTAACAAAAAGAACGGCTCCGGACAAAACTAAAAAAACTACCAGAAAAGATAATGTTAATCTTCGTTTAAACATTTTTTATACAACCTTTCGGTCTTTGAGACCATCTCTTCTTCAGAGAATTTATGATTAATGAAATTCCGTGCATTACCTCCGAGATACTGCGCGCGTTTTTGGTCTTTTAACAGCTCTACTACTGCCCCGGCAATAGATAAAGAATCTGCCGCAGGCACCAAAACACCACTGTAACCATCCTGAATCAAGGTCTTGATACCTCCGACATTAGAGCCTATGACTGGCAGGCCAAAAGCCATTGCCTCCATAAGGCTTAATCCCAAACCTTCATTTAATGAAGGCATTACAAATATATCCATAACCGATAAAGCCTCAACCGTATCGGATATTTCAGCTACAAATACTATATTCTCAAAAACCCCCAGCCTGCGCGCAAGTTTAACCAGCTCATCTTTAATTTTTCCGTCTCCGGCAATAAATAATTGCGCTTTCGGATAAAATTCCAGGATTTCTTTCATGGCCTGTATAAGATAAATATGCCCTTTTACTTCAGAAAGCCTGGCGATAATACCGATTATCGGGCTTCCTTTTAAACCAAATTTACGGCGAAGAGCAGCTTTAGAAAAAGAACTTTCACTGGTAAAACGGCTCAAGTCTATGCCATTATAAATAAGTTCGATTTTTTGTTCATCCAGCAAGAAATCCTTAACCAGATGCTCTTTAACCGAATCGCTTATAGCAACAACTTTTTTGCCCCAACAAGGAAAAATCTTACGCGATAACCTGTTTTTAAAAAAACCATGGCAGGTGCTAACATGGACCTTACCGGAATATTTACTTAAAAGCGTACCCAATACTTGAGTAACCCTGGTATTAGAATGAATTATATCGATCTCTTTTTCTTTTATAAAAGAAAGCGCCTTAAAAATACTAAGGAAAACTTGAGGACTAAACTCCTGTTTGGTCTTTAACGGAACCTTCAGATATTCAATGCCTTCGCCTAAAAACTTATCCAACCGGTCTCCCGGTGATGAAGCCAAATAAACATCATGCCCTTTTTTCCTTAACCCACGGGCTAAAGAAAAAACGTAACTGGTAATCCCCCCGACATTAAGATGATTTGTAAGATACAATATTTTCATTTAAACAACAGTTTATACCGAACGATCCGATACGTTCGGGTGTTAAACAACAGTTTACACCGAATGATTACCGCAGTAGACGGTACGCCAGCCAATCATATATAGCTCTCTATGGCTAAAAACACTTCATCCGCGGATATAGACTCCATGCATGTTTCCTTACTGCACTTAGGTTTATAACACGGGCTGCAAGGTAAATCCTTTTTAATCACCGTAAATTTCTTGGCGGGAGGCAAATGCCTCCTGGAATCAGTTGGGCCAAAGAGAACAACAAAAGGCACATCCATAGCCGCAGCAATATGCAAAGGCGCCGAATCCCCGGTCAAATAAACATTACACCTAAGTATAAGGCATGCCAGCTGGTTAATAGTAGTT
>ORJL010975584.1_pt1 | contig 40049 bp, 41 predicted proteins | sample 1779941 | NCBI WGS metagenome assembly ORJL01 (sample SAMEA104232317, study PRJEB22302) | groundwater metagenome | biome: forest; feature: aquifer; material: groundwater | place: USA | collected 2011-08-07 | depth 5.8 m | reverse complement strand
CAGTGGGACAAGGCAATGTACTGTACACGTTCCTCGCCGAGAAGCAACACGCTTGAGCGAGACCGGACAGTCCGTGGCCACCAAGGCTGGCTGACCGCCGTGTTGGGACATCCGCAAGACGCTCGACAAGGATGACGAGCGGGGTGCTCGTCATTGGAGCTTACGGCAAGTGGCTCATCGAGCGGAATTGTGCTGGCCAGCTACTTCGCTGCAGACCCAAGATTGCGGCGCCTTCGCGCTTGAGGGAGTTCCTTGGTTAAAGTGAATCGAAAGGGTACAATTGCGTACACATCGTCACCACGAGCGGATGAATACATTGGCTCGTCCTGAGCAGTGTGGGACATTCTCCAAAGAGTATGAGAAAGCCAGCCTCCGTGAAGCGCAAGGACCTGACTCCTAAGACTGGGTGTGAGGGAGGACTGTGCTACAATTGGGCAGCAATGCGCAAGCATCAAACACACCGTAAAACAAGGATATTGGTAGTCGAATATGGCCGCATCTCCTTATCGAGAATTGCCCTCTGTTGACCGGCTTCTCGCGGACGCGAGGCTCATTGCGCTGGCTCAAACCTATGGACATCAGCGAGTAGCCGAACAGGCGCGCGCCGTCCTTGACGATGCCAGAAAAGGCATCAGTAGAGGCGGTGCGGCTCCCGCATTGGGCAACCTGGTGGATGCGCTTTTGTCGAAAGCCAAGAAACAGTGGCAGTCTGGGCTGCGGCAGGTCATCAATGCCACCGGCGTGGTGATACACACCAATCTTGGGCGCGCGCCCCTGAGCTCAGAGGCAATACAAGCAATGTCCATGGTCTCAAAGGGGTATTCCAACCTCGAGTTCGACCTGGATCAGGGAGAACGCGGCTCACGGTATGTGCATGTGGAATCGCTGCTGACGCAGCTCACGGGCGCGGAGTCGGCGCTGGTGGTGAACAACAATGCCTCTGCGGTGTTTCTGGGGCTCAGCGCGCTCGCTCATGGGAAAGAGGTGGTTGTCTCACGAGGAGAGGCGGTTGAAATCGGCGGTGGGTTCCGCATCCCTGATGTGCTGCGCCAGAGCGGGGCCCAGCTTGTTGAGGTGGGAACGACAAACCGGACTTATGTTGATGATTATGATGCGGCATGCAGTCACGAGACCGCCGCGTTCCTTCGAGTGCATTCCAGCAATTTCAGAGTCGTCGGTTTCACCCATAGCGTTGCATTCCCAGACCTGGTTGCCTTAGCGCGCCGGCGCGGTGTCCATGTGTTGGATGATCTGGGCAGCGGATGTCTGTTGGACACGACACGCTATGGGTTGCTCAAGGAGCCGGCCGTCCAGGAGAGTATTGCGGCGGGGGCAGACCTAGCCTTTTTCTCCGGAGACAAGCTGCTGGGCGGACCGCAGGCGGGGATCATTGTGGGGAAGAAGACCCACGTAGACTGGTTGAAACGGCATCCCCTCGCGCGAGCTGTGCGCATTGATAAAGCGAGTCTGGCGGGGCTTGTCGCGACGCTGCTGCACTACATGCGCAACGAAGCTGAGGAGAAGATCCCTGTCTGGTCTATGATCGCCATGCCTCCGGAAAGGCTGGCGTCTCGTGCGCGCGCATGGCGGCGCAAAATCGGAAGCGAAACATACGTTGTGGATGGACGTTCAATGATAGGAGGCGGGAGTCTCCCGGAGGAGAGCCTGCCCACCAAGTTGTTGTCAGTGCCTCAAGCAGCGCTTGCGAGCGGATTGACGGTGGATACTGCCGCGGCGTTACTGAGAGCACAAACGCCCGCTGTTGTCGCTCGGATTGAGCATGACCGTCTGCTCTTCGATCCTCGGACGGTTTTGCCGGGGGAGGATCCCATGCTTGTGCATGCGATTCGGGAGATTACAGGGCAGGCCTGAGCCCGTGCATTGCAGGAAGGAAGGCGGCAAAGCGCATGCAGCCACCACCACGAGATAATATCAGCGCCCTCAGTCAGGTTCCCCTCTTTGCGCGCCTTTCCCGTGAAGAGCTACAGGCATTGGGCCTTAGAGTTCGCATGAGGAGCTTCAAGGCAGGGGATATCATTTTTCACCGCAATGATCCGGGCGCCACCTTCTTCGTGATCTTACGGGGGGTGGTAAAAATCTTTCTTTCTTCAGAAGAGGGGCAGGAAGTGGTGCTCATCATTCTGAAGGAAGGGGAATTCATGGGGGAGCTTTCATTGATCGATGGAGAGCCTCGCTCAGCGTCCGCTCAGGCCCTTGAAGCGACGGATACGCTCACCATCGACAGGGACAGTTTGCTGGATTTCATTGGAGAACACCCCAGAGCGGGGCTCAATATATTTGCCGTAATGGCATCACGCTTTCGCCGAGCAGACGGAGTCATAGCAGACTGCGCGTTTCTTGATCTCCAAACAAGGCTCAACAAGATGCTGGTCGAACTGGTGAAGCAGTTCGGGCGGCGGCGCGGCAGCGCGACAGAGATCGACCTGCGTTTGAGTCAGCGAGACCTGGCGTCGATGGTGGCATCGACCCGGGAGAGCGTGAACCGCCTGCTTGTGGGGTTAGAGGGTGAGGGGATTGTCCGTTTAGATCGCCAGCGCATTACTGTGCTGCGTCTGGACCTCCTGGAAGAGCGCGTGCATCAGCTTTCGATGTAGCATCACCCGGACAGAAAGTTGCAGAAAAAAGTTCGAGATTCTACCATGGACGCAGTAGTGCTTCTGGAGGCGGGGCAGTGACGATGCCAGGCGAGCATGTAGATAAGGTTGGAGCCCTGGCGAAGGTCTCCCTTTTTGCCCGTCTATCAACTCGGGAAGCTGCCGCGCTGGCCGAAAATATTCACCCCCGCAATTACAAGACGGGAGAGATCATCTTTCATAAGGATGATCCGGGGATAACCTTTCACCTCATTTTGGAAGGTCTGGTCAAAGTGTTCGTGACGTCGGATGAAGGTCAGGAGGCAGTGCTCATTATTCTCAAAGGGGGCGAGTTCTTTGGAGAGCTGTCGCTGTTTGATGGAGCGCCTCGCTCAGCATCTGCTTCCGCAATAGAACCGACCGAGACCCTTGTAATTCAGCGTGATGATTTTCTGGAGTTCATACGGCAGCACCCTGATGCGGCCCTCAACATCTTCTCTGTCCTGGCATCCAGAATGCGCAGGGCTGATGGGGTGATTGCAGACGCCGCGTTCTTAGACCTCCCCTCACGCATTGCAAAGAAACTTATTGAGCTGGCTCAGAGCTTCGGCAAGCGTGAGGGGAATCAGATTGAGATTGATATCAAGCTCCGCCAACAGGATGTGGCTAGCATGGTGAGCGCGACCCGGGAGAGCGTAAACCGCGTCCTCACCAGCTTGGACGAGCAGGGAATTATCCACATTAATCGCCAGAAGATCACCATCCTCCGTCCCGACCTCTTACAGGCACGCGTCCCTTAGTTTCTTTCTACTGAACGTGCCCATACCTGCATACCATTGTTTGTCCGCGATCGTTCCTGACTTCGTTCCTGCGTTCCCGCCCGTCAGAACGCGCTAAAGGAGCCATTCCCTGGACGAAAAGAGCATCAACCAACTTGAGTTCCCCAAAGTGCGGGAGCGACTCGCCCATCTGACCTCTTTCTCCGGGGGCCGGGAGCGCGCGCTTGGTCTGATGCCCACGTCTGAGCTGCATCATGTGCTCCGAAGCCACGCGGAGTGGCAAGAGGTGAAAACGCTGCTGGAGCTTCGCCCGAACTTTTCCCTGGGCGGCGTCCATGATGTCACGGCGATAGCTGAGCAGGGGCAGATCGGCGGCTTGCTCACACCCGAGCAGTTGATGGACGTTCGCAGCACCATCGCCGGCAGCCGAAACCTGCGCGAGACCCTGCTGCGGCTGCAAGGGCGGCTTCCCATCTGGCAGAAGGCATTGGGAGACCTCCCGGACTGCGGCGATGTGGAAGATGAGGTCTCCCGCTGCATCGGCGCGCGGGGAGAGGTCCTCGACCAGGCCAGCGACACGTTGCAACGGCTGCGTCTCAATGTGCGTCAGGCCCATGACCGGCTGACCACCCGCCTCAACGAGCTCTTGACCTCTTCCCGGGTTCGAACCGTGCTGCAAGACCCAATCATCACCCTTCGGTCCGGAAGATACGTCGTCCCTGTGAAAGCTGACTTCCGGGGTGAGTTCCAGGGCATAGTGCACGATGTCTCTGCGAGCGGGGCCACGCTGTTCATGGAGCCGCTGGATACCATAAACCTGGGAAACGCCTGGCGGCAGCTTCAGATTGAGGAAGAGCGAGAGGTAGAGCGGGTGCTCAGGGTGCTCTCCGAGCTTGTGGGCGATTATGCCTCGGAAATCCGGCAGACCGTTGCGCTGCTGGCGCATTTCGACCTCGCGCTGGCCAAGGCCCGGTATGCTCTGCAAATCCGGGGCATTGCTCCGGTGACAGTCTCGCTCGCGTCCAGCGCGGCAGCTACGGCACCTACGGCGGGCAGGGAGGAACGCGGGGGTGCCTATCTCTTCCTGAAGGATGCGCGGCACCCACTGCTGACCGGCGCGGTGGTGCCCATGACGCTCAACCTGGACGCGGGCCAGCGAGCGCTGGTTATCACAGGCCCGAACACCGGCGGCAAAACTGTCGCGCTCAAAACGGTGGGGATCCTGGTTCTGATGAACCAGGCGGGCATGCCTGTGCCGGTGAGAGAAGAGAGCCGCTTTCCCCTCTATGCCGAGGTTTTTGCCGACATTGGAGACGAGCAGAGCATCGAGCAGTCCCTCTCCACCTTCAGCTCGCACATGACCAACATCATCCGCATCCTGGGCCAGGCCAAAGAGGACTGCCTGGTGCTTCTCGACGAGCTTGGAGCGGGGACTGACCCAATAGAAGGGTCGGCGCTGGGCCGCGCGCTGCTGCTGCACCTGTTGGAGCGCAACGTCACCACCATCGCAACCACCCATCACAGTGATTTGAAGGCGTTTGCCCACAATACCCCGGGAGTGCAAAATGCTTCGGTCGAATTTGACGCAGAAACCCTTGCCCCAACCTACAGGCTGATCATCGGACTGCCCGGGCGCAGCAACGCCATTGCCATTGCCGAACGGCTGGGGTTGCCCAGCGCCCTGGTTGAGCGGGCAAAAGCGCTGCTGGAACCAGAAGGCCTGGCGGTGGAAGCGCTGCTCACGCAGCTACAGCAGGAGCGGGATGCCATGACCCGGCTCCGGACACAGACCGAGGTGGAGTTGCACGAGGCGCAGGCGCTGCGTGAGCAGTTGGCTGTGCAGAGGCAGCGACTGGAGGAAGAAGGGGACAGCGCCAGAGCGGAAGCTGCTCGTGAACTCACCCTGGAAGCGGAGACCCTGCGAAGGGAGCTAGCTCGGGCATCGAAAGACATCCAGCGAGCCTCCCAAGAGCAGCGGCGAGAGGAGCTTGTGGAGGCATCGAAAACTCTGGAACAGGCTGAGAAGGAGCTGGCCACGCCGCGCTGGCGGCCTCCACGCCGCGATGCCACAGGCGGCCCGACCGCTCCCCTGCGTCTGGCCGCGGGGCTGCGGGTCTGGGTGAAAGGGCTGGAGCAAACGGCGGAGGTGGTAGCCCTTCCGGAACAGGGGGAGGAAGACGTGGAAGTGCAGATTGGGGTGTTCCGGGCCAAGGTCAAGCAAGATCAACTTGAATCGCTGAACGGCGCAGTTGTCCCCGCTCAGCAGCCTCGCCGCACAAGTTGGGCCTTTGCGACGACTCCTGGGGAAGAGGTGGAGCCGGAACTGCATCTGCGAGGACAGCGGGTGGAGGCTGCCCTTGGCCGGCTGGAAGAATACCTGGACTTAGCCTTTCGAGCCAGCCTCCCGTGGGTACGCATTGTCCACGGCAAGGGCACCGGCGTCATGCGCCGAGCGGTGCGTGAGGTATTGGCCAAGCATCCTCTGGTACGCGCTTTTGAAACGGCGCCTCAAGAACAGGGTGGCGAGGGAGTCACCGTCGCGCACCTGAACCAATAGGCAAATATCCGCTCGTAATTCACTAGATCTTTCATCATGCCCTCTGCCAACGACATCTACCCCCGTTTGCGCGAGCGCCTGCTCCTGGATTGGGATGCCCCGCTCTTGCGAGGCCCCCTCTTCGTCACGGAAAGCGGCGCGGCCCGCAAGAAACTGACGGAACTGGCAAGCGCCCGCAGCGAAGCCGGGCTTATCTGGAGCGTCTTCAGGACCTTTGCGAGACTGCCCGCCCACGCATGGGCGCGGCGTCTCCTCTCCTGCTGCCCCACCGCGCCTACGGAGGCGATAACCTCGGTCAGCATGGAATTCTGGGCGCAGGCGCGCCCTCCACAAAGCCGGCTCCTGTGGCTCCTCGATCACATAGATGCGTTGGGCGCTAACCTTCCCGACGGCGGTGTCGTCGCGCGCAGGCTGCAGCGAGTGAAGGCCGATATCGAGCGATGGAGGGCAATCGTTGCGGCACACCCGCAGGCCGTAGGGGGCGACGGCGTGCTGGAAAGCCCCGTGGAGCTGGATGTGACGCTGGAAGCGCCCGGCGTCAAGGTGGCGCTAAAGGCGGTGTTTGCCAAGGACATTCAGACCGGCACAGAGATAGACCCGGCGCGGGACGAGATAGCCCGCTGTCTGGACGCCCTGCTGGACGGTGTGACGCCGCGCCAGGAACCGTATTTCCTGTTCGTCTCCGACGACTACGCCCATGAGGGGCTCTACACATCAGCCATGGCCTACGAGTCGTTGATGCCGCGTTACCGTGATGAACCTGCGTTCCTCGCCACGCAACTTCCACACCGTTCAGAGGGAGATCTCGCGCGGTTGCGGGGCCGTATCGGCTGGACCACCTGGGCGGATGTGACCGACAACATTCTGGATGGCTTTGGCGAGTACAACAACGAGCAGCGAGCGCTTCTGCGCAAGCTGGTGGACTACCTCAAGCCGAAGAAGCTGCTGCACAGAGGGGGATAGTTTCAGTTTTAGATATGTCTATAAGCATCCTTCCGGTGGCCCACCCACACGATCTTTACCCGCCTACCCGCAATCGTGTAGATCAAGCGGTAGCGGTAATTCACTCTAAAACGCCAATGAGAATTGAGTTTCTTGACGGTACCAGCAGGTAATTGAGGATTAGGGTAGGGATTCCGTTGGAGTTGGCGCCTCGTGTTTTCGAAATCCTGCATGAGCCGGGGTGGTCCGAATGCCAGTAGATTATCGTATTGTTTTTCAACTTGACTATCGTTGAATTCAACTGAATAGCCAGACTCTCTATCTTCCATCAGGCAGTGCTGCCGGCGGTCATGTCTATCTTAGGAGAGAGGCTGAAGAAGACATCTTCGGTTTCCGTCATATAGGCGTCCGCCGCAGAGCAGAGAAGAGGAATTGACTCCGGTCTCCAGTCTGAAACGATATCATTCAAAATTAGTCCAAGGGATCCAATGGCCATTTGAGCGCGTAATGATGATGGCCCAATCATACTGGCCACCATGCTCACCATTTGGATCTCAGCCTCACCCTTTTCTAATTTTGAAAGTGTCCATTGAGACAAGCCTTGAAGGCTCTCGAAGGCACCTACAAACTGCTCAGCACCTTCTTCACCTAAAAGATCAAGTTTCTGTTGGGCCTCAAACTCAGGACTAAAGTGCATAATAGCCTCGATGTAGCTTTGTCGTGCGGGACTGTTCAGAATAATGTGAGTAACCTCAATCGCAATCTCAACCCATGACATCAACGTTGCATCAAGCACATCTTTCAGAGCTACTTCCGTAGTGATACGCGTGAGCGGCGATAAAACGGAATTCATTTGCTCAAATCTTGCACGGAGCTGTCGGCGTTCCTCGGCGGGCAGGATGTCCAGAAAGGGGCTCCTTTCCAGATCCTGTGGGCTCTGTGGAGATAGCAGAAGAGAAACCATTTAGATCCTTCCTATTCGTGAGCTCAACTCCAAGTGCCACTATAATATCAGTTGCTCAACTATGAAACCACTGCCACCTTACTTCCTCACCTTGACCTGCCTCCGCAGCCTTGCTATCATAAATACGAGTAAATTACTCGGAATTGAATCGCACGGAGGCACAACAATGACCCTCTTGCAAAAACGCTGTGTTCCCTGCCGCAGTGATACGCCGCCGTTGACTCCCGAAGAAGCCGCGGCGCTTGCCGGCCAGGTCCCTGAGTGGGCGGTGGAAGACAACCGCCGGCTACGGCGCAGCTTCCGCTTCAAGGACTTTGCCACCGCGCTTGCCTTTGTGAACCGCATCGGCGCGGCGGCGGCGGCGGAGGACCATCATCCGGACATCTCCTTCGGTTGGGGGAGAGCGGAGGTAGTCTACTCTACCCATAGCATCGGTGGCCTCTCGGAGAACGATTTCATCATGGCCGCGAAGACCGATGCCCTTGCGACAAACGCGCTGGGAATACGCCGAGTGAAACAGGGCCAATGACGGAAGCCGAAGCACAGAATGCCCTGGCGCTGGCCAGAGACCCGCGCTATGTCACTGTATCCGGCGCACACATGCCCCTGCAGTTTGCCGACCGACTCAACTTTGAGGGCGGACGGCGGGTGACCATGGAAAACATCGTGGGATTTCTGCGCTGGCGCGCCATGAACAAGAAAGGCGGCCTGGATGTGGACGAGCTGGAGTCCGCGGTGGAGCTGCTGAAGACGAAGCGCGTGGTCATTGTGACTCCGGAGCGATTACGCGTGCTGGACTAGACAGCGGTCCCGATTTGACACTGCGTAGTGACTGTCTTTGCGAGAGAAGCGAAGCAATCTCAACGTCCGGTCGTATTCCAGAGATTGCCACGGCCCGCCCAATGCGGGCCTCGCAATGACACTTCCCAGCTTTTCCAGTTGATCTTGTGTGGAGAAAGACGCTATACTAATTCTGACTTAATCAGTAAGGATTGCTCCATTGCTTACAGGAAGGGAGCTCACGATATGAAGGTCTCAGCCAAGAGCGAATATGGCGTGCGGGCCACGGTGCACCTGGCCAGAGCATACGGACACGGGCCAGTGCCGTTGAGTGAAATAGCCGTGCAGGAGCACATCTCCCTGGACTTCTTAGAGCAAGTCATGGTGTCGCTGCGCAACAAGGGTTTTGTGAAGAGCGTGCGAGGGGCGCGCGGCGGCTACCTGCTGGCGTTCGCTCCCGACCAGATCACCGTGGGGGATGTCATGTGGTCGGTGGACGGCCCCTTTGTGCCCATGCAGTGCATTGAGTTCAGCGGGGAAGACCAGGGCACCTGCTGCATGGGTGTGCTGAAGCCCGATTGCACCACCAGGGACGTGTGGCTGCTCCTCCAGGAGAAGGTCACGGAAACCTTGAACTCGGTGACGCTGGCGGACCTCTGCAAGGAGGCCGGCAAGAGCTTTCACCTGTTCGGCGCTGAGCAACGCGCGCAACCGGCCGTGGCTGCGTCGGCATAACGATAGGATGAGCGCTCAGGAGAAACTCCCAGCTCTCGCCCAGGCGAGTCGCCTTCGGAGACACCTCGAGCGGCTGCACTAGAACAATTTTGGTCGGGAAGAACAATCTGAGGTAAGGAATATTATGTCAGTGAACGGGAAAGAGGAGTTCGTCATAGAGGGCCTGCGGGTCTCCGTTGAGGGAAAGGAAATCCTCAAAGGGGTGGACCTCACCATCAACAAGGGAGAGGTGCACGCGCTCATGGGCCCGAACGGCTCCGGCAAGAGCACCCTGGCCAACACCCTCATGGGGCATCCCAAGTACAAGGTCACCAGCGGCCACGTGTATTTCAAGGGACAGGACGTCCTCTCTCTCACTGCGGACGAGCGGGCCCGACTGGGCGTGTTCCTGGCGTTTCAGTACCCCATGGAAATCCCGGGTGTCCGGCTCAACAACTTTCTGCGGCTGGCGCTCAAGGCCCGCAGGGGCAAGGATGTGACGCCCATCGAGTCTTGGCGCTTCATCCAGGCCAAGATGAAAGAGCTGGAGATGGAGTCCTATTTTGCCGAGCGCTATTTGAACGACGGCTTCTCCGGCGGCGAGAAGAAACGCAACGAAATCTTGCAGATGGCCGTCCTGGAACCGGAGATAGCCATCCTGGACGAGACCGACTCCGGCCTGGACATCGACGCGCTGCGTGTTGTGTCCGCTGGCGTGATGAAGCTGGCCGGCCCCAACCTGGGCATACTGCTCATCACCCACTATCAGCGCATTCTCAACTACATCACACCAGACTACGTTCACGTGCTGGTGGATGGACGGGTGGTCCGCTCCGGGGGAAAAGAGCTGGCGGCGGAACTGGAAGCGAGGGGCTACGACTGGATCATCAAAGAGACGGTTCCCGCGTAAGAATAGTTACTATGGTCACCTACCGCTCATGGTGAGCTCATCGAGTCTGAGGACTCTTCAGAGTCGAACGACTTGTCGAACCATGAACGGTCTGGGTACAGAATAAGAACTAACAGCATCCGATGAGGAGGCAACCATAATGGCCGATACCATGAGCACCACATCCATGGAACATCTGCAGGATACTTATGAAGAGAAGTATGGTTTTTCAGACGACGAGAAGCCTTTCTTCCAATCTCAGAAGGGCCTCACAAAGGAGGTTATTGAGCAAATCTCCCAGATGAAGGGAGAGCCCGAGTGGATGCTTGAGTTCCGCCTCAGGGCCTACGAGCAGTTCCTTAAGAAGCCCATGCCCGCCTGGGGTGGCGACCTCTCGGCGATCAACTTTGACGAAATCTACTACTACATCAAGCCTACGGACCGGCAGGGCGAGACCTGGGAAGATGTCCCCGCGTACATTAAAGACACCTTTGACAAGCTGGGCATTCCGGAGGCCGAGAAGAAGTTTCTGGCCGGCGTCGGCGCGCAGTACGACTCTGAGGTGGTTTACCACAACCTGCGGGAGGACCTAGAGCAGAAGGGCGTGATCTTTGTGGACACGGACACCGGCCTCCGAGAGCACCCCGAGATATTCAAAGAATACTTCGGCACCCTGATCCCGTCCTCGGACAACAAATTCGCGGCGTTGAACAGCGCGGTGTGGAGCGGCGGCAGCTTTGTCTACGTGCCCAAAGGGGTGAAGGTAGACGTCCCGCTGCAGGCCTACTTCCGCATAAACGCCAAGAACGCCGGCCAGTTTGAGCGGACGCTCATCATCGCCGAGGAAGGCAGCTACGTCCACTATGTGGAGGGCTGCACGGCTCCGGTCTACGCCAGTGACTCTCTCCACAGCGCGGTGGTGGAGATCTTTGTGAAGAAGGGCGCACGGGTGCGGTACACCACCATCCAGAACTGGTCCTACAACGTCTACAATCTGGTCACCAAGCGGGCGGCGGCTTACGAGGATGCCATCATGGAGTGGGTGGACGGCAACCTGGGCAGCAAACTCACCATGAAGTACCCCAGCATCTACCTGATGGAACCGGGCGCGCGCGGCGAGGTGCTTTCGGTGGCCTTTGCCGGCAAGGGGCAGCACCAGGACGCCGGCGGCAAGGTTGTCCATGTGGCGCCCAACACCTCGTCCACCATTGTTTCCAAGTCCATCAGCCGTGACGGCGGCCGCACCAGCTACCGCGGTTTGTTGAAGGTCTATCCCGGCGCCACGGGCGTGAAGTCCTTCGTCCGCTGTGACGCGCTGATGATAGGCGACGACTCGCGCTCGGACACCTACCCGACCATGGAAGTGGATGAAGAGGACGTGACCATTGGGCACGAGGCCACGGTGAGCAAGGTGGGCGACGAGCAGCTCTTCTACCTGATGAGCCGCGGCCTGACCGAAACAGAGGCGACCACGCTCATCGTCAACGGTTTCATCGAGCCGATTGTGAAAGAGCTGCCCATGGAGTACGCGGTGGAGCTCAACCGGCTCATCCAGCTCCAGATGGCGGGGTCTATTGGGTAGTCATGCCTAAGGATCTCCTGTTCTCCGGCTCGGTTAGCGGCCTGGGGTTACTAGCCTTTGAATCAAAGGTAATTTGAATAACCATTAGGAGTGCAGAGGGTTTCCCTCTGCCAGGGGGTTTGGGGGGTGTCCCCCCATCTTTAAACTTAATTTCCCCCTCTCCCTTTGGGAGAGGGGGTCAGGGGAAGAGGGAGAGCGCTGAGACGTGCCCAACCCCTCCAGATTCTTCGCTTCGCCCTTCGGCAAGCCTGCCTGTTCGGTAGGCAGGCTCAGGACAAGCTCAGAATGACAAGAGAATGCCTAACGTGACAGGAAACATTACGCATGACGCAACACGTTGACCAACTCCCTCGAACGGACTTTAGCCAAGAGGCCGCGGAAGCAATCTCCCGCGCCGCCAACGAACCTTCCTGGGCCCGGGAGCGTCGGATGGAGGCATGGCGCGTCTATGAGGACACGCCCATGCCGTCCCGCACCGACGAGGGGTGGCGGCGCACAGACCTTGCGCCGTTGCAACTGAGCTCGCTGGCCCCCTATGTGGCAGCGTCTCACAGAGAGCTGGAGAGCGGCGCGCTGCGTGAGTGGTTGGCGGCTGTTTCCGAGCGGGCGGGCCTGGTGCTCCAGGGGAACTCAGAAGAGCTGAGCGGGGAGTTGGATGGAGAGCTACGTAACCAGGGCGTGGTGTTCACCAGTCTTTCCAGAGCGCTGCAGGAACATCCTGATCTGGTTGAGCCTTACCTCCTGTCCCACGGACTGCTGCCGACCTACAACAAGTTCGCCGCGCTGAACAGCGCATTCTGGAGCGCGGGCACCTTCCTCTACGTGCCCAGGGGCGTTGTGGTGGAAAAGCCACTGCTCAGCGCCCGCACACTGACCGCGGACGGCGCCGTCATCATGCCCCGCACCATTATCGTGCTTGAGCCTGGCAGCAGCGCGCTCTATGTCGACCTGAGCGCGTCCGAGACGCACGAGAGACAGGCGATGCACTGCGGCGTAACTGATATCTTTCTGAAGGACAATACCGAGTTCCGGTACGCGGCCGTCCAGGAATGGGGGCGGAACGTCTGGGACTTCTCCATGAGCCGGGCGCAGATTGGCTCGGGAGCCAAGTTTTCCCCGGTGCTGGCATCGTTGGGGGCGCGGGTGTCCCGGGTACACCTGGAGGCCATCCTGGACGGCGCGGGAGCGGAGGCAAAGCTGGAGGGCGTCTACTTTGGCGACAGCAACCAGCATTTTGATTATCAGACACTGCAGGACCACGTTTCGCCGTATGGCGCCAGCAAACTGGTGTTCAAGGGCGCGCTCAAGAACAAGGCCAGCGCCGCCTACGAAGGCACGGTGCACGTGGGCAAGGGGGCGATCCGAACCAGCGCCAGCCAGGAGAACCGCAACCTGCTGCTGAACCCGGGCGCAAAGGCGGACTCCATTCCAATCCTGGAGATTGAGGCCAGCGACATTGACCGCTGCAGCCACGGGGCGACGGTGGGACAGGTCGATGAGGAGTCTCTCTTCTACCTGATGTGCCGTGGATTGACCCGCAGCGAGGCCAAGGAGCTGCTGGTGGGTGGTTTCTTTGCCCCCGTTATCGATAGCGTTCCAGTAGAAGGCTTGCAGCAGCGTTTGCGGATGAAGGTGGGGGAGAAACTGGCGCTGTAATGATTACTGTTCGAAGCCGAGGGCGCTGAGAACCCTTCGACAGGACCTTCGAGAGCCTCAGGACGTTGCTGAGGACGGCACCCTTAGACAGGCCCGGGACAAGCTTCTCGCTACGCATGCCTACCGGACAGGCAGGCTCGAAGAATAAGAAAGTTTTTTCATCACTCATGACGCAGAGCGATCTAACATTAAAGGATTCCGAGGATTAGCTAGGAATGGCAGAATTTGTGACGGTGGCGCGGTTGGAGGACATTCCATCAGGCACCATCAAAACCTTTTATGTTGGTGAACAACACCTGGCGGTTGCCAATGTGGACGGCCAGATCTATGCCATTGAGGACGTTTGCACCCACGACGGTGGCCCCTTGGGAGACGGCGAGGTGGAGGACTGTGAGGTGGAGTGTCCCCGCCACGGAGCACACTTTGACCTGCGGACGGGAGCGGTCAAGTCGTTTCCTGCGGTGGTGGGCGTTAAGACCTATGAGATTCGGGTTGAAGGCTCGGAGATAAAGATAGCGCTGTAGCGCACTAGCTTGACACCAAGATTGTAAGACACTGAGGCGTAAACGTTCTCGTCACGTGTATAAATTCAGTTAGTACTGTGAGGAGTGACTGCATCAAGATGGCCATACTCATCCAGGCGCCGTCACATTTCGAACATGCAGACGTGCTTCCAGCTGGGTTGGTTAGAGACGACCCCAGGCAAATCAAGCCCGCTGATAAAGTCGTCATTGATCTCCGCTATTGTAATTTCGTCCGGCCTCCGGCAGCGCTCTGGTGTTTGATATACTCGCTCTTGGTCGTGCACGCTAATCAAGAATGTGAGCTTTTGGTACCTGAGGACATTGGAGTCGCTCGCTACCTGAAAGCAATTGGCCTGTTCGATCTGCTGAAGGACGGAGGAGTTGCTGTAGATGCGTGATATCTTGCCAGGTCAAGGAGAGCAGATAGCAGTCAAGCTGGAACGTTTTGAGTCTGAAGTTGACGTAGATCGCATGGCGAACGAAGGTCTTGAAAACCTATCACGATACGGGTTGGGCGCTCCAAACGTCAGGCCTCTGGTCGTTACAACATTCGCGGAGTTGGCTAACAATGCCATTCAGCATTCACGATCACCAATCGGCGCATTTGGAATGATCCAGTACTATGAACCGCAACAGAATCCGAGGTTCATTTGCGCGGTTGCTGACGGTGGCATTGGAATCCGGAGATCCCTGGAAACAAATCCAGCGCTACGGGGCAAGGCTTATTATGATTGGACTGCCATTGAACTTGCATTACAGGAGCGGGTGAGTGGAACCGGTGACCCTGCAGGGGGATCGGACTCACCTGTGTAGCTGAAGAGATGCTGCATCCAGGCAGACTGTTACTTATTCATTCAGGGTTGGGGATTGTTAGTCAAACGGAGGAGTTGGAACGAGAAGCGCGGAGGGGGACGCTGTTCCCGGGAACACTCGGTTTCGCGTCGATACGAACATGATGATAATAGATGTTTATGAACTTATAGGCCAACGCGCGCTAGTAAGCAGAGGTGTCGCAAGACGTATCGGCTCCGCAGTCTTAGAACGCCTTGAGAAGAATAGCGTCAATGAGCCTCTGGCTCTAGCTCTGGATTTTACCCGAGTTGAGGCCGCGAGCCCTTCTTTTTCGACGAATTGATTGCCACGATGGGAGAACTACTGGGAGAATCAAAAGCAGCGAGTCGCAACACTGTGATATTTTTACATCCCCCAGAGAGCGTCCATGGCACATTCCAAGCGATCGGCCGCGGGCGCGGAATTACAATAAATGAGACGACCCCTAAGCACTGGGAAGTCGAGTTGCCGACAACGATCGGGAGACCCCACTGAAATGATTGATGTTGCACGCATCCGCCAGGACTTTCCCATCCTCAAACGTGAGGTGCACGGCAAGCCGCTGGTCTATCTGGACAATGCCGCCACCACGCAGAAGCCCCAGGCGGTCATCGACGCGCTGACCAATTACTACACCCAGTACAACGCGAATGTGCACCGGGGCATCCACACCATGGCGGAAGAGGCGACGGCAGCCTACGAGAACGCCCGCAAGACGACGGCAACGTTCATCGGCGCAAAGGCGGCGGAGAATGTTGTCTTCACCCGCAACACCACGGAGGCCATCAACCTGGTGGCCTATGCGTGGGGCCGGCGCAACCTCAAGCCGGGAGACGAGGTCATCCTCTCCGTGATGGAGCACCACAGCAACCTGGTGCCCTGGCAGATCATTGCCGGCGACACCGGGGCGAAACTGCGGTTTGTCGATATCACTGAAGACGGCTATCTGGATATCCAGGGCTTCCACAAGCTCCTGAACGAGCGCACCAAGCTGGTGGCGTTGACCCACATGTCCAACGTGCTGGGCACCATCACACCGATTGCGGACATCGCCAAGGCAGCGCACGCGTACGGGGCGCTGCTGCTGGTGGACGCAGCGCAGAGCGTTCCCCACATGGCGGTGGACGTGCAGGAGTTGGACTGCGATTTCCTCTGCTTCTCCGGCCACAAAATGATGGGGCCCACGGGCATCGGGGCGCTGTACGGAAAAGAAGAGGTGCTGGACGCGATGGGCCCCTTCATGGGCGGCGGCGAGATGATCCGTGAGGTGCGGCTGGAGCAGACGTCGTGGAACGTGCCGCCCTGGCGTTTTGAGGCAGGCACGCCCAACATCGCCGACGCTATCGCGTGGACGGCGGCCTTCGACTATCTGAACAATCTGGGGATGGACAAGGTGCGGGCGCACGAGATGGAGCTGACTGCCTACGCTATGAAGCGGCTGTCGGAGATAGAGGGCATAACCATCTACGGACCAAAAGCCATCGAAGACCGCGGCGGCGTGGCCGCCTTCAACCTTCCCGGCATCCATCCGCACGATGTGGGCACGGCCCTGGATCAGTACGGCGTCGCCATACGCGCCGGACATCACTGCGCGCAGCCGCTGCACCGCCGGCTCAAGATCGACTCTAGTGCACGCGCTAGCTTCTACGTATACAATACCAAGGAAGAAATCGACGCCTTTATCGAGGCGCTCAACAAGACTCAGGAGTTTTTTGGCCGTGTCACTGGAAGCTCTCGGCGATCTGTATAAAGAGGTCATCCTTGACCATTACCAGACCCCTCGCAACAGCGAGCCGCTGGACCAGCCCTCGGTAACCACTGAGGGGTACAACCCCATCTGCGGCGACCAGATACAGCTTCAGGTCATGGTCAGGGACGGCGTCATTGAGGAAATCAGCTTGCAGGGCAAGGGCTGCGCCATCAGCCAGGCATCGGCATCCATGATGACGGAGGCGGTCAAGGGGAGGCCGGTGGATGACGCGGACGCGCTGGCGAGGGTGTTCCGTGAGTTTCTGACCAGCGATGGTGTCCAGACGGACGGCCTGGGTGACCTGGAGGTGCTGGAGGGCGTGCGAAGGTTCCCGGTGCGGATCAAATGCGCGACGCTGAGCTGGAACACCTTGCAGGAGGCCATCAAGGAGCTTCGTGAGGGCAAGAAGCAGGGGAAGCTGGTGATCAAAGAATAAGGCTAGCTGAGACTCATTAAATGCTAGGCCCTCGACGGATCCGTCGAGGGCCTAAGTGTTCTCGTTATTCAATTCTTTCAACGTCCTTCTGACACTTCCCTTCGGCCCTAGGCCTCACACTTCCTGTTTTTATGCTTGGAGGGCCTTGCCCGTAGGCAGGAGGCAAACACTAGCTCGTGAGGCCTTGGACCCTTCTGTTCGCCGAGGCGAACTGCGTTCTAAGCGCATTGTTGCTTAGGCTCGTCACCTCTTTCTCTGTCGCGGGAGCCTCTTTGGTGGACACCCGAGGCGTCCTTCCGCCCCTCGGCCCCGTCTGGAAGCTTTTCATCTTCCATTACGATCATACCACAATATGCAGGGAAGTCAAGCGCCACTCAGCCACCAGATGTTGTATGTAGCACCACATATTGTGGTTTATGGGGCCGGTTGTGACGACTCGGACGGAATCGTGGCCTACTTCGTTGCCTGTGGCAGCGAAGAAATGTAAGCAATGCCGCGCAGGACCCACTCCCGCAGGTCATCATCAGTGGCATAGCCTGCGGAACTCACGTACACAAAACCCTTCATGGCGCGGACGGTGAAGTCCATGGGGCGCACACCGGACCGCGCGAGAAGCTGAGGGGCCTCAATTGGGTCCACTCGAACCACGAGATCGTCTTTCAGAACTCCACAGAGCATCTTGCCATGCCGAAGAAAGCTCAGTCCGCCAAACATGACCTTTTCGTCGATGTCCGGTCTTCCAAGAAGCATGCTTCTCACCCTGTTTGCCAATACCTCGTTGTAGGCCATAGATCATTAGAACCTATGCGCGCAGTTCTCTCCTAGGAAGCCAGAGGCCAACGTAGAGCCAGACGAGCGCAATAAGTAAGACCGGATCCGCGCCCAAACCTGAAGCCCCAGGAACCATCGGATAAATACCCCGCGATGCATGTGCGATGTAGATTAAAACATAGTATCCGTTCGAAACAAGATGTCCTATAAGAAGCGCCTTCCATGCCCATCGCTCTCCCTTGCGATAGGGACCTCGCGCAATCATGAAAGTGAGTATCCCTCCAACCATCATCATGGCGCACATGCTCACCATACTGAATACCAGCCAGAGACCAAGATCGGGACTAAACGCCATGATTTTATCCCATGAGAGACCTGTGAATTGTGTATCAACCGGCCCGAATACGATCATGGGCTGATTGGGATAGGTGAGATAAGACGCAATGGGCACAACAATCGAAAGGGTTATCCAGAAAATCCCGTACCCTGCCATTGCTTTCCAGCCGAAATTCAGCCACTTTTTTGGTTGTCCCATGGTTTGCGTCGTGTCGTTCATGTTAGCCTTCGTCTCTCTTGTCCCATTCACCATTGAACCAGTCCCACCACTTCTTTTCTTCTTCTTTGCTATGAGATGTTGTCATCATATCCCTCATTGGCTCATGTGCTTCGTCAGTAGCGCTCATAAAGTGCTTACTACTTTGCTGTGCTATATCCATTGCTGTCTCACCCTCAAAAACCTCATCGCATCCACCATCACCGTTCATTATTTCTTTGCATGTAAATTTTTTCATGCCGTTGTCCTTTCTTTGTTGGTGAGAGTCGGCTGAAATAGGCTCTCTATATACCGTCTGAAATGTTTCAGATTGTTGGCGCCTATGGATGCCCGGCGCGTTGCTTTCACCAGGATAAAAGAGCCCTGAATTGTGGCAATGAGAAAGTTCGCCAGGCCCCTGGTGTCTATCGCTTTTCTCTTGGTGGGCGGCAAATGCCGTAGAGCCGCAGCGTCGAGCTCCTGCTTGAAGAAATCTGACCACCAGGCGAAATTCTCCGCACATGTGGTGCGCAGCCGGTCGTTGGTGTCGGCCAGTTCTTGGGCAATGTTGCCGACGACGCAGCTCTTTGGGAAGCTTCGGTTGTTCATCACCCAGACAAAAAAGTCGACCATGCCCAATACCCGTTCTAACGGTTCCTCATTTTCCAGAAAAGCGGCGGTTCCAACCATGCGCTTTTGGCCGGCCCAAAAGTAATTGATAACCGCTACTCCCAGGTCCTCCTTGGTCTTGAAGTAGTGGAAAAGGCTGCCCTTTGTCACTCCTGCCGCTTCGCACACTTCATCCAGAGATGTAGCAGTGAAGCCCTTCATTAAGATCAAGGCCTGAGCAGCCTGAAGAAGTTGTTCTTTAGTGGTAATGTCCCGGTCCTGCCCCATTGCAACCTCCATACCAACTGGTTGGTATGCTATGAAATGACGGCGACAAAGTCAAGTCTCGATGCTCAAGGCCAGTCGAGGGGAAGTAGAAAACCCGTCCGGTGGACGGGCATGGTGAACAAAGTGCAATTGGTGGAGCTAAGGGGACTCGAACCTCTGACCTGCCGCCAGAGGCGATCGCTCTCCCTGCTAGCTAGGGTCGCTATGGCTCCGACCGGCAGGGACAGGAATGAGCATAGCGACTTCGGGAACGAAAAACCCGCCCAAGCTCGGGCGTGGTGGCCAAGGTGCAATTGGTGGAGCTAAGGGGACTCGAACCCCTGACCTCAGCGTTGCGAACGCTGCGCTCTCCCAGTTGAGCTATAGCCCCGTGTCTCGATTCTAGCAGTGGGGCACAGGAGGGGTCAAGGAAGGTGAAGGCCGCAACCGTTTCATAAAAGGTGGGCGAAGTTGAAAGAAAAGGACAATACTAGGAGTCTGTCTGGCGTTTCGCAGCGCTGCATAGGCCTCGCCGAAGTTTCGCCCTTGGTCTATTCACCATGGCGGCCCTCGAGACGGGCCCCGATGCGTGCGTACCGCATCTGGCTCAGTCCTAGTCTTGCTGCCTTGCCGGGATCACGCTGCCCCACGTGTCCTGGAGCGGACCCACCATAGCCGCAACACGTTTTGGGTCATGGCCACCAGGGTAAACGCTGGCCGCACTTTGTCCAGCCCGCGTAGCAAGAACTGGCGACAGCCCTGCACGCGTTTGATAAGGCCGTGGACGGGCTCCGTGAGACATTTCCGTCTGGAGCTTGGCCCGCATCGCCGCTCGCAGCGGCGTGCGCGACCGTCCCTGGGGATCCACGCCACCCCGACGGTGGCGCTCCCGTCCCGTGGCCACGTAGGCATCGAGACCCCATTCGGCCAGGAACGCCCGATTCGCCTCGCTACAGTACCCCGCATCCGCACTGAAATACCCGGGGGGGCCGGCGCCGCGCGACTGGCACCCCGATGGCCGCCAGGATGGTCTCCGTCGCCGCCACAATCGTGGTCAGTTGGGTGCTGTCCCCACTATGGTTGCTGACCACTTCTGCCATGATGATGCCCTGCTCGTTGGCCATCAACTGGCTGTTGCACCCCTGGATCCAGCCGCTCTTGCTCTTCATGATGCGGCTGTCCGTGTCGGTGAAGTTGCTCTGCTCTTTCGGGCGAGGTTGGGCCACGGCTACCCGCTCCTGGACTGCCTCCGGGGACACCTGTGCGGCCCGCGCCTCAGCCTGGCTCTTGGCCCGCTCCTCCAAGCGTACTTTGGCCGCCCGGATCGTGGCCAAGCGGCTCTCTCGCTGCTGCAGCCTGAAAGTGGGGCAGCTCGTCCCCCCGGTGCGCAGACCCGTACGCACCATCCTCTGCCAGATCCACCGCTTCGGCCTGCTCCAGCAGCGGCTTTATCTGGGCCTCCACCTGGCCCTCCGCCTCCACCGCGCGCTTATAGCTCATCGCCTTGTGCTTGCTGGCATTGGCCAGGTACTTGGAGCCATCCAGCGAAAGATGCCCGAGCGTTGCCAGCCCGGACTCTCGGCACACCTGCAGCACTTCCCGAAAGAGGTGCGGCATCTCCCCCAGGCGCCGGCGCCGAAAGTCCGACAACGTCCGGAAGTCCGACTGTGCCCCGCCGGCCAACACCCGAAGGGCCAGGTCACTTTCACAGTGGGTGGCCAGCTTGCGAGAACTGAAGACGCCCGTGCTGGAGCCATAGAGTCGCACAGCCAGGAGCAGCTGCGGGTGATACCCTTGCGGTCCCCGACCTCGTTGGTACTGCCGCAAGCGAGGGTTCACATCCATCTGGTCCAGGACGTCCCGCAAGAACAGCGCCAGATGTCCTTCGGGCAGCCAGTCACGCGGCGCCACGGGAAGCAAGTACGACTGGTCTGGCAGGCCGAAGGTGGCGAAAGCTGCGGGCCATCAGTGCATCCATCGATATGCTCTCCCTACCCTACACCCGTTTCCCGAACATCGCGACCACAACATATGGGACCGTCCCTCACAGGGCGAGCCGCTGGCCACCTACAGCCAGGCGTCAGATGTCGGACAGACTGCTAGGCACGGCACTATAACGAAGCCGCAGGAGTTTCGTGCCTGCGGCGTGCGTGAGGGAATATGAATAACGCTCAAGGAAAGGGAGCGACGTTAAGGCATCCCGGTCAGACGACTCAGCACGGTGTAGATGAGCCAGCCCAGGACAGAGCAGGCGGGGATGGTCAACATCCAGGCGGTGAGGATGCGCCCTGCTATACCCCAGCGCACTGCGGACAGCCGCTTGGCCGAGCCGACGCCCAATATGGCTGAGGAGATAACGTGCGTGGTGGAAACCGGTATCCCCAGCCTGCTGGCGACTTCGATCACGGTGGCTGCCGCGGTCTCGGCCGCGAAGCCGTCGATGGGGCGGAGCGCCACCACCTTGAATCCCATGGTTTGCACGATGCGCCAGCCGCCTATCGCGGTGCCCAAGCCCATGGATGTGGCTGCGGCCAGGATCACCCAGGTCGGGACCGCCCACTCGTCACCCCGCCAGCCATAGTAGCTGGCCAGGGCCATGGTGATGACTCCCATGGTCTTCTGTGCATCGTTCCCACCGTGACTGTAGGCCATGTATGCCGCCGAAAGGATCTGCATCCGCCCGAAAATGTTGGTTACCATCTGCGGGCGCGAGCGGGCGAATGTCCAGAGCAGCCCAAACAAGATCAGAAACGCGCCGGCAAAGCCAAGCAACGGTGAAAACAAGACGCCCTGGAGCGTCTTGGAGACGCCTCCAATTTGGATCACGTCCCAGCCCGCTAAAGCAACGCCTGCTCCCACAATGGAGAAGACAAGCGCATGGCTCGAACTGGAGGGGATGCCATGCCACCAGGTGATCAGGTCCCAAATAATGGCCGAAAGCAATGCGGCAATCACCAACTGCTGGGTCACATCTTCAGGAGGAAGAAGCCCTTTCCCAACGGTGTTGGCAACGGCGGTCCCCGTCAGCGCCCCCACTACGTTGAGGACTGACGCCATGAGGACGGCGACGCCTGGGGAAAGCACCCGGGTGGCCACGGAGGTTGCTATAGCGTTGGCCGTATCATGAAAGCCGTTAATAAAATCGAAGGCAAGTCCGAGGACAATGATCAGACAGAGGACCAGAAACGCTGGCTCAAGCATGTTTTAACGCGATTCCCTCCAGGGTGTTTGCGACGTCCTCCGCCCGGTCAGTCGCGTCTTCTAGCAGTTCATACAGCTCTCTCCAGCGCATGGCATGGATGAGGGCCGGGACCTCTGTAACACCTTCATAGACCGATTCCATAGCCTGGTCCAGCAGCTCATCGCCTTCATTTTCCAGGCGATTAATTTCCACCAAGTGACGCGTCAGCGCGTCCTGCTGCTTGGGGTGTTCCAGCATGGGAACAGCCACGGCGATGAGCGCCGACTGCTCCTCGAGGATGCGGGCGAAAAGGCGGGAGAGCTGGGTTGGCTCTTCGATATGATAGAGCAACATCCGGCGCGCTGCGTCCTCAATGTTGTCGACGAAATCGTCCAGCTTGCTGGCCAGATCACGTATATCGTCCCGATCCAGTGGCGTGACAAAGGTGCTGTTGAGCGCATTGAAAATCTGATGGGTAATTTCGTCGCCACGGTGCTCAATATCTCGCATATGCCGAACCTTGCGTTCTACGTCCTCGTAATGTTCCAACAGGTCGACCAGCACCTGTGCGGCCGAGTGCGCGTTGGTGGCAGCATCGTGAAAGAGCTGGAAGAACCGTCCGTCCTGTGGTAGAAAACGCGCTAATACCATGTATCTCTCCCTTGAGAGAACCGTCTCAGCCACCCTCGTGATGAAAGAGCCGATCTAATGTGTTTGGGGATAGGGGCCGCGGACCAAGGCACCGTGGTTGCATCTGTTAGATAGTGTATCGTAAAGATGAGGTAGGGGAAAGATGATGTACTACCCAACTCACTTTCTCACTCTAACCACCTCTCGGTCGTGGGTCAGTTTGGGAAGGATAGGCTCCCCGCTCATGGTTCGACAAACTCACCACGAGCGGGCCGGCGATATCCGTCTGCGAAACTGACCCACTAACCACCATCTCCAGCCCCTTGACAATACCAGAATGAGTGTTCTATTATCGTGGTACTTAGAACGCATATTCTGGACGTTGCTATGAACATATCGCCACTGGCTGCCGATTCTCTGGGGGTCCGCTCAATGGCTACCCTGGTGGAAACCCAGGGCATTCGGGTGCTCATCGACCCCGGAGTGACCATTGCGGACACCCGGTACGGCCTAGACCCCAGTCCGGCCGAGACGCAGGCGCAGGAGGAGGCATCCACCAGGATCATTGGGGCCCTGTGCCAGGTGGATGCGGTGGTGGTGACCCACTACCACGACGACCATGCCAATCTTTTGCCCTATGTGCTCTCCTCCACCGCCGTGTTTCTGAAAACCCCGTCTACGCAGGCCGAGCACCGGTTCACCCAGGAAATGCTGCCCCAGCTCTATCACACCAACCGGCGCGTCGCCTTTGTCGATAACTCATCCCGGGGTGTTGGAGACGTGAGCCTGGAGTTCTCACCACCCCTGCCCCACGGCAAGCCGGGCTGCAGAGCGGGCTCTGTCATGGCGGTGGCAGTGCGTTCTAAAAACGGTTGCTTTGTCCACGCGTCTGACGTCCAAGGGCCGCTTTCGGAAGACGCGGTGGCGTGGCTAATGCGCCAGCGCCCGGACATCCTCTATCTCAGTGGCGCACCCACCTTTCGCCTCTATTACCAGGCGGAACGGGACGCTGACGCGCTGTCGGTGCAGGACGTGCGGACGGCTCGAGCACACCTGCTGCGGCTGATGAAGTACACCGGCTGCCAGGTGATCCTGGACCACTATCTGGTGCGGGATAAGAACTTCCGCCGCCTCTACCAGGAAGTCTTCAGCACGGGCAATGTATGGACGGCCGCGGAGTTTCTGGGGGCGCCGGAGCAGTTCCTTGAGGCTCGGCGGCGGGACCAGGAGAGCAGAGAGGTGCCCACCTACGGCCTGCCGCGCCACGGAAACGGCATGGTGGAAGCCAACAAAGGATCCCTGACTCCGCTGGCATCCGCTCTGCGCAGAGAGGATTATGTCGGCGCAGAAATCCCACAGTTCTCTCGTGAGGCAGCAAGCGACACATCGTTTCAATAGGGCATATGGCAGGAGAGGAGAGAGAGATGTACGCAACGAGGTATGTGCCAGTGAGCAGAGAGATCAGGCCTGCAACCGTCACAAAGGTGAGGGTCAACAGTGAGTTGGTGGTGAGCATCGGTTTTGTGGCGCTGCAATTGCTGGCGGTGGCAGTGATCGGTTTCTTGATCCAGACTGGCCCCAGCACCTGGGGACCGCTCCCTTAGGACGCCGCGCAGCGTCTGGAAAGCAGGAGAAGGGACATGAGAGTATTGCCTTTAGCCGCCGATTCTCTGGGCGTGCGCTCCATGGCGACGCTGCTTACGGCAGGGGGAGGTTCGTTGCTTATCGACCCCGGCGCCACCGTGGCAGAGGAGCGCTTTGGCCTTGGGCCAACAAACGTCGAAAGGGGCGTATACACACGGGCAGCGGCGCAGGTGGTGGAGGCGGCCCATCGGGCGGATGCGTTGCTGGTGACCAGCTACGGGCACGGACATGTAAATCTCCTGCCAGATGCACCGTTGGCGACGCCGGTCTACGCCAAGATTCCCCGCTTGCTCACCGAACACCGGGCGTCCCGGCGGGTGTTCCCGCTGGTCGGTTCAGAGCAGCGTCCCATCATGCTGGTGGATGATGTGGAATTCCGGCTAAGTGGTATGGACGTGCGGTGCTCGCCCCCTCTTCAGCGCGCCAGAGATGGCGATCAAGAAGACACTGCCTTCGCGGTGACCGCTCATGGGGATGGGCGCACCTTCGTCTTCGTCGCTGACGCCGGCTGGCCGCTGTCCCCGGATGTCCGCAACTATCTATTGGCGCAGCAACCGGACCTGCTGTATCTGAGCGGGCCGGACCTGACCGACACCGTTCATTACCCCCTGGCCGGACTACAAACCAGGCCGGAGTGGTTGGCCGATTCACTGGCAGACATAAGGACAATCTTGGAGTCCACCGGCTCCAAGATAATCTTAGACCACGGCATAGTGCGAGACGTGCGATATCCGGCATATTTCCGGGAGGCGTTTGACAGCGCTCGGGTAATGACGGTGGCTGAATTCCGGGGGATGCCGGTTAACCTGTTGGAAGCTCGGCGGCAGGAGCTGAGCATACGGGAAGGCCGCACGGCGCGCCGGCCGGCAGTAGGTGCCCGCCGGTAGCCGCTGGACAACAGGGGCGCTCCTGACGAGAATAGATGGGTGGCGAATTCTACGGGTGAAGACGATTTCAAGGGCTGGTTGGAAGCCTCCGTACGCGAGTGGGGGCCTGTTGACAGCCGGCGGATGTTTGGCGCGCAGGTCTACATGGCGGGCGGCAAGATGTTCGTGGCGCTGGGCGAGATGGGCCTGCTCCTGAAACTGCCCGCTGAAGTGCGGACCCCCCTAATCCGGGAAGGAAGGGCGGAGGCGTTCACCGTCACCACAGGCGCTTCCTTTGGCGAGTGGGTTGCTCTCATGCCAAACGGCTGGCAGGCGGATCGGGAGGGCCTGCTGCGGCTGGTCCGGCAGAGCTTTGATTATGTCCAGGAGGTTGCGTCCTCCGCCAAGCCGCCGCGGACCACGCGGCGCTTTAGGAAACGCCAGTACTAATCCCCTCATTGGCATCCCCCGTCCTTGTTGCGTACAGGCGCAGGCTGCTTACACACGCTCGTGGTGAGACGCGCTTCCGCATTGTCCTTGCTTTTCCTTGGGCCTATGGACGTATAATACCAGTACATTCTCAGACGGATGTCTTTTGCCAGGGGCGCCTCACGCGGTTAGGAGAGGGCAATGCTGTCATATAAATATTCATCTTGGGACGGAATGCAGGAACTGGATATCGATGCCGAAGATATTCTGAAAGCCCTGTCCGATGATGTCCTGGAGGGAGGCGACCTGAAGCAAGCCCTGCGCCGTTTGACGCAACGGGGCATGCGAGGCCAGAACCTCATGGGTCTGCAAGAAATGCTGCAGCGTCTGAAGAACCGCCGGCAGCAGGAGCTGGATCAGCACAATCTGGGCTCCGTGGTGGACGATTTGCAGAAGGCTCTGGAGGAGATCCTTCGGCTGGAGCGAGAAGGTATCGACCGGAAGGTGGAGAATGCTCGCAACCGGGTGCAACCGGAAACGGGTCAGGACAGCCAGGTGGGGGAGCAAGGAGACCCGCAGCAGGGCCAGGAGGGCGAGCAGGGACAGGACGGTCAGGAAGGGCAACAGGGGCAGCAGCCGCCATCCGGCCAACAATCCCCAATGGGGGCGTCACAACGCGGCCAATCGCGGCAGCAGTCCGGCCAACCGGGGCAATCCGGCCAGCAAGGGCAGCAGGATGGTGGAATCGACCCTGAGCAAGCCCAGCGGTTGCTGGAGTTCATGGAGAAGATGGCTCAGGAAAAGCAGGAGTTCCTGAAGCAGCTCCCGGAGGGTATGGGAGGCGCGCTCAAGAAACTGCAAGAATATGATTTCTGGGACCAGGAAGCCAAGGAAAAATATGACGAGCTGATGCAGCAACTTCAACAGCAGATGGCGCAGAGCATGCTCCAGGACATGATGCAGGGCATGCAGCAAATGCAGCAGATGGGCCCGGAGCAGATGCAGGCGTTGCGAGAGATGCTGCAAGACCTGAATGAGATGCTGCGGGAGCAGGCGAAGGGTGGACAGCCTGATTTCCAGCAGTTCATGGACAAGTGGGGCCAGAACTTTGGTGAGAATCCACCACAATCCCTGGATGAGCTCATGGAGCAGTTGCACGACAGGGGACAGCAGATGGAGTCGTTCATGCAGTCTCTGCCGTCAGAACAGCGGCAACAGATGCAGGAGCTGATGGAGTCCATGTTCTCAGACATGCAGCTCCAGGAGCAGATGCAGGAACTGGCCTCACACCTCTCGGAGATATTCCCCCAGGAGCGCCCCAACAAATACCCCTTCCGCGGCGACGACCCGGTCACTTTGAAAGAGGCCATGCGTCTGATGGAAGAGATGGCGAAGATGGAGGCCCTGGAGAAGGACATCAAGGGCGCCCAGTTCAACGCTGAGATCCCGGATGCCATGATCGACCAGGTGCGCGAGCTGCTGGGCGAAGAGGATGCGCGCCAGCTCGAAAACCTGCGGCAGATTGCCCAGAAACTCGAAGAGGCCGGCTACATCCAGCGCAAAGGTGACCGCATGGAGTTGACCGCCCGCGGCCTGCGAAAGATCGGCCAGAAGGCGCTGAAGGATATCTTTGATAAGCTGAAGAAGGACCGTTTTGGCAACCATAACCTGGAACGCCGGGGCAATCGCGGCGACAGGTCCGATGACACCAAGAACTACGAGTTTGGCGACCAGTTCCTGCTGGATCTGGAGAAGACCGTGATGAACGCCGTGAGCCGTGAGGGCGCAGGCGTTCCCGTTCATCTAGTGCCAAAAGATTTTGAAGTGTACCGGACCGAGCACATCACCCAGTGCGCCACCGTGCTCCTGCTGGATCAGAGCCGCTCCATGGGCTACACGGGACGGTTCCTCGCGGCCAAGAAGGTGGCGCTGGCGCTGCAGAGCCTGATCCGCTCCCAGTTTCCCAGGGACAACCTGCACGTCGTCGGCTTTGCGGACTATGCCACGGAGATAAAGCAGGATGAGCTGCCGCGGGTGACCTGGAGCTACGACGTCTCGGGCACGAACATGCAGCACGCCCTTATGCTCGCGCGGCAGTACCTCTCCCGGTTCAAGGGCGGCACCAAGCAGGTCATTATGGTCACCGATGGTGAGCCAACGGCGCACCTGGAACGGGGCTACGCATACTTTGCCTACCCTCCAACACACCGGACCATTCAGGAAACCCTGCGAGAGGTGCGACGCTGCACCAAGGAGGGTATCCTCATCAACACCTTCATGCTGGAGCAGAGCTACTACCTCATGGAGTTCGTGAGCATGATGGCAAAGCTCAACGGCGGACGGGTGTTCTATGCATCGCCGGAGAAGCTGGGGGAGTATGTTCTGGTGGATTATCTGAGCCACAGGAAACGCAAAGTCTCCTAGCCTGATGAATTTCTCGTTCCCAGATTTCTGGTGGGGCTACCCTGGCGCGGGCCCCAGCCAGCCTGCCTTCACGATCCTCTCCCTCCTGAGGGGTCATCTCCTGAGCGCTGACATGGCGGCGTTGCTGTGGGGACTTCTGTCACGCCGGGCGTCTTTTCTCGTGGTAGGAGGGCATTACAGCGGGGCCGGCAAGACCACGACCCTCAGCGCGCTCGCCGGGTTTTTCCCTGCCGATACGCAGCTTGCCTTCACGCGCGGCTCCACCGAGGACTTCTCATTTCTCCGAGAGACAGACCCAGGACACACCTATGTCATGGTCAATGAGTTCAGCAATCACACCCCCTGGTACCTCTGGGGCCAAAAGGCTCACCGGGTGTTCAACCTGACGGAGCAGGAATATGCATTTGCGGGAACGCTCCATGCGGAGTCCATTGAAGAGGTCGTGTCAACGCTGATGACGCCGCAGGTGTCGTTGACGGCAGCGGAGATCGTGAAGAGCCTCCAGTTGGTGGTCATGCAGGCTGCCTATCAGGCCGAAGGTGGCATTGAACGGCGCGTCCTGTCGATGTACTGGCTCCAGCCAGCGGCGCGCGGGCCAGGAGGTCTGGGAATCAAGAGCCTGGGGGTCTGGGACCAACCGCAGGACCGCTGGTATCTCTTCACGTCACCGGAGACCTGGGCAGAGCTCGCCGCCTGGGCTCACGAAGAAGCAGGAGCGTTCAAAGACGAGGTCGCACAGAGGAAGCGATATCTCGAAGGGTTGCTCGTGGCGCCTGAGAAGGACTACGCAGCAGTGCGCGAAGACCTCCTCCGGTTTGGGAGCAAATGATGGCGCTGCGGGAACGGCTGGCGGTCTACGGGCTGCCGGCGCTGGGAGTTTTAACGGGCGTCTCGGGGTTGTTGTCGGGAGACGCCGGGTTCCTGGCGCTGTCTGGGCTCGCCACACTCATGTGGGGGACGGTCATCTTGATGCGACCCCGTAAAGAATCCGGAGATAATGACTCGCACGTGGTATGATGAATACGCAACTTGACTATAAGGGTTGATTTCCGTCAAGAAACTCGCTAGGATGCATATATCCTAGAGCAATGCTGTGGTTCATATGCCGAAAAGCTACGGATTGTACTGTCCAATAGCAAAAACGCTGGATCTGCTGGGTGACCGGTGGACTCTGTTGGTGGTGCGCGATTTGCTGAAGGGCAAGACAAAATTCAAGGAGTTTGCGGAATCTCTTGAGGGGATACCGTTGAACTTGTTGGCCGACCGCCTGAAGCTGCTGGAGTCCAGCGGCATCATTGAGCGAGAGTTCTACTGTGCGCACCCACCGCGAGCTGAATACCACTTGACAGAGAAAGGTCGCGCACTTGGGCCGGTGGTCCGGAGCATTGGCATGTGGGGCAGGAAGTACAGCCTCTGCGACGACGAAACAGAAGCGGAGCAATATACCAAAGAAGAGGCACAGGCGGCGCTAAGCTGAGGCGTTTCCATAGCCGAGAAGTCGGAGGAGCAGATGCTCCTCCTTTTTGTTTGAGCTCACGGCACAGTTAACATCCTGTTCATCAGGAATTCATGCTCACGTAACTGTCGCTTAATCTGGTGGAAATGCTACGGGGTTAGTCTAACTCTGGTACTTACTTGCGAAAAAGTGCGCTATGAAAAGCCGCTCGTGGTTCGACAGGCCTTGTGGTAGGGGCGGGTTCCTGACGGCCCGCCCCTACGTCCGACGGCAAGGATGAGCGGGTATGGAACGAACCTAGTGTATGCGAACTTACGCAACCTAGTACTAGCGAGCCACAGTCCGTCCTCCAATCGAGAGAGTCAGCCGGCCGTCCCGGCTGGCTTTTTTCATGGCCGCCGCCCAGTGGTATAATCACCTTACCTCAGGGGGTGCTGCCCGACATGACTAACCATCCACCGCTGCTCATTCTCATCGATGGCCACGCACTGGTGCATCGAGCCTATCACGCGTTCGCCGCCGCACAGGGGCGCAACGCTGTCGCCATGACCACCAAGAGCGGTGAACCTATCACGGCGGTGTACGGCTTTGCCAGCATGCTGCTCAAAGTCCTGAATGACTTTCAGCCTACCTACATCGCGTGCGCTTTTGACACGCACGTGCCGACCTTCCGCCACGTGGAGTACACGGAATACAAGGCGGGACGGGCGCAGATGCCTGAAGACCTGGCTCCCCAGTTCAGCCGCGTGCGTGACCTGTTGGAGGCTTTCAACATCCCCATCTACGAGATAGACGGCTTCGAGGCGGACGATGTCCTAGGCGCGCTGAGTCAGCAGGCATCACAACAGGGGATCGAGACGGTCATCGTCACCGGTGACGCCGACACCATGCAGCTCATTGGACCTGCGGTGCGAGTGCTCTATCCCGGCGCCCGCTCCCTGACCGATGCCACGTTGTACGACGAGGCAAAGGTGCTGGAGCGATACGGCGTTCAGCCTGAGCGTATCCCTGACTGGAAGGGACTGAAAGGCGATCCCTCCGATAATATCCGGGGCGTGCCCGGAGTTGGCGATAAAACAGCGTCCAAGCTCCTCCAGAGCTACGACACCGTGGAAGGGATCTACGAGCACCTGTCTGAAGTGACGCCGCCGCGGCTGCAGGGGCTCCTGCGGCAGTACCGGGAGCAGGCCGAGCAGAGCAAGCATCTGGCGACCATCGTGCGGGACGTGCCCATCACCCTGAATCCGGAAGAATGCCACGTCAAGAGCTATGACCGGGCGCGGGTGGTGCGTCTGCTGCGAGACCTGGAGTTCACCAGCCTCCTCACTCGACTGCCGCAGGAGCAGACGCGGCCGGCGGCAGGCATGCAGCTCAGTCTGCTGGACGCTGAGGAGACCGGCCTGAAAGGCGTAAAGACCGCGCCGGATGGCAGATACACCGTGGTGGACACTCCGGAACTGCTGGACAAGCTGGCGGCGCGCCTGATGGGGGCCGAGTATGTGGTGGTGGACGTGGAGACCACCAGCCTGCGTCCCACAGAAGCCGAACTGGTGGGCATTGCCCTCTCGCCGACGCCGGGCGAAGCCTATTACGTCCCCGTGGGTCATGCGGAGGGAACGAACCTCTCTCTTGACCTCGTCCGCGAGCGCATCGGCCCCATACTCGCTGATCCGAACAAACCGAAGGCCGCGCACAACGGCAACTACGACATGATCGTTCTTGAGGAGCACGGTTTCACCGTTGAGCCGCTGGCGTCCGACACCATTCTCGCCGCCTTCCTCCTGGGGGAGAAGGGTCTGGGGTTGAAGAACCTCGCGTTCAGCCGCCTGGGCATTGAGATGACCCAGATATCCCAGCTCATCGGCAGCGGCGCCAAGCAGATCACCATGGATAGAGTGGCGGTCTCTGACGCCGCGCCCTACGCGTGCGCAGACGCCGACATGACGGCCCGCCTGCGAGCGCTGCTGGAAGGAGAAATCCGCCGCAACGGGCTGTGGGAGCTGTATGCCAACGTAGAGGTCCCTCTGGTGCCGGTGCTGGTGAAGATGGAGCGCTGGGGAGTCGCCCTGGACACCGACATTCTGGCAAAGATGTCAAGGGAGATGGGGGAAAAGGTCCACGAGCTTGAGAGGGATATTTATGGACTCGTCGGGCACCAGTTCAACCTCAACTCCACGCAGCAGTTGGGGAATATCCTCTTTGAAGAGCTGAAGCTCCCACACGGTCGCAAGACAAAGAGCGGGTACTCCACAGACCAGAGCGTGCTGGACGGACTCAAGGGCGCACACCCCATCATTGAGGCGATCCAGGAATACCGCCAGCTTACCAAGCTCAAATCGACCTATGTGGACGCGCTGCCGGGGCTGGTGAACCCCAAAACGGGGAGGGTGCACACCAGCTTCAACCAGACCGGCGCGGCCACCGGCCGGGGCTCCAGCAACGACCCCAACCTCCAGAACATTCCCATCCGCACGGAGCTTGGCCGCCTGGTGCGCAATGCCTTCGTGGCGGAGTCCGGCTCGGTGCTGCTCTCGGCCGACTACTCCCAGGTGGAGCTTCGGGTGCTGGCCCATTTGTCGGGAGACCAGGGGCTGGTGGACGCGTTCCTGGCCGACGAGGATATCCACGACGCCACGGCGTCCGTGGTCTTCGGCATGCCCAAAGAGCAGTTGAACCGGGAACACCGCCGGGTGGCCAAGGTGGTGAACTTCGGCATCGTCTACGGGTTGAGCGGATTCGGACTGACCCAGGCGGTGCCGGGTATGTCCCGGGCTGAGGCCGAAATATTTATTGAGACCTATTTTGCGAAATATCCCGGCGTGCGGGAGTATATTCGCCGCACACTGCGGGAGGGCGCAGAGCGGGGCTACGTGGAGACCCTGCTGGGACGCCGCCGCTACCTTCCTGAGCTTCTCCACCCCAACGGGCAGGTGCGGGCATCCGCCGAGCGTATGGCCATCAATGCGCCCGTCCAGGGCACGGCGGCGGACATCATCAAGATGGCGATGATAAGGCTGCACCACGCGCTGAAAGAGCGCCGTCTGCGCAGCAAAATGATCCTTCAGGTGCACGACGAGCTGCTCTTCGAGATACCTCTTGAGGAGCTGGACGAGATGGAGCGTCTGGTGCCTGAGGCGATGACCCACGCGCTGGAGCTTAACGTCCCTCTGAAGGTGGAGATGAAGGTGGGCGCGAACTGGGGAGAGATAGTGGTGGTCAGGGAAGAAGACATAGAGGATCTGGCCGTCTTTGCCGGAGTGCACGCCTGATGCCCGAGCTCCCCGAAGTAGAGACAACGGTACGAGACCTCCGGCCCCGGGTTGTGGGCCGGTCTTTTGATGAGGTGGAGGTAAGCGTCCCTCGCATGGTGCGGACGCCCTCGCCCGACGAATTAAAACGCCGCCTGAAAGGGCGGCGAATTGTTGCCCTGGAGCGACGGGGCAAGTACATGACTTTTCAACTTGACCGGGGAGCGCTGGTCGTGCACCTCATGATGGGAGGCGCACTGATGTTCGTCGCCCCCGACGATGAATCGCAACCCGCTCCTGACGAGCGGCGTCCAGCGGCTCTCGAAGGGCCTGTGGGTGAGCCCCGGATGGCCCGCAGCCCCGCAAAATACACCCGGCTGCGGTTTGTCTTGGATGATGGTTCGGAGCTGTGGCTGGTGAACCCCCGCACTCTGGGCAACGTCTGGCTGGTGGACGCGGCGGAGCAGGTCACCGGCCGTCTCGGGCCGGAGCCGCTGGGCGACGCGTTCACCGTTGCTGTGCTAAAGGAGTGCCTGCGCGGGCACTCTGCGCCCATCAAGCCGCTGCTGCTTGACCAGGGAGTGGTCGCCGGCATCGGCAATATCTACGCAGATGAGTCGCTGTTCCTGGCGGGCATCCGGCCGGAGCGACCCGCCGACGAGCTGTCGGACAACGAGATTGCCGGGCTCCACAGCGCCATCATAGAGGTGCTGGAGAAGGGAGTGCGGTTGCGCGGGACGTTCCTGGGCGACTTCTTCGATCCTTTTGGGGGGAAGGGAGAAAACCAGTTGGCGCTCAATGTGTTCCGCAAAGGGGGGCAGCCCTGTCCTATGTGTAGCACGACCATCCAGCGTAAGATGTTCCGGGGCCGCGGCACGCACTTTTGCCCCACGTGTCAAAAGTGAGGACCAGCAGAGTGGCTTTTTAACACGGAAGCCTTTTTCGATAGTCTCAGCCTGCTTGCGCTGCTGGGCGCCGCCCTCGGCATGGCCCAACAGCAGCGTTGGCTTGACCTCCGCCGTCTCGTCGCCAAACCGTCCCGTTCTCGCCCCTCTTCCTGGGAGTGGTGACCGCGCGCCTTCCAGCGACCAACTGGCCCGCCGCAGGACTCGTGTGGCGCTGGGCTTAACTTGTCACTGCCGCGCGTGGTGCATCTCGGCCCACTCATCGGGCTCTCCTGCCCCTCCCGACTCCTCCCAGCAGCCCTTAGTGAAAGAAGCTCGCAGATGGGCTACGCGTGTCAACGCACATAAGAATGTTACCGAGCGAGTGTACCTTTGACAAAGCCGATCCCTGCTGGCATGCTATGAGCGCCTTCCCGCCAATGGGGGGAGCAGTGTGTTGAAAACTCTTGCAGAATGAAGTTGTTACGCCTAAGAAGGAGGGTGTGAACCATGGAGTATGTGCACCAGATTAACTTTGGTGGGTTCAAATTGGATGAACGGAGTGAGCAATTGCTCCACGGCAGGGAGATTGGGGGACAGGGCTGCAATATCCGATGCATTCAGGTACCCCCCGGAGGCGGCTCTCCTGCGGGACGCCACGTCCACACCTTTGAGCAGATCTATTACATCATCAGCGGCGTCATGGACCTGGAAGTGGACGGCAAAGAGTTCAAAGTCGGCCCCGGCTCTCTGGTGTACCTACCCCTTGGGGTGCCGCATCGCAACTGGAATGGCAGCAATGAGCCTGTGGTGCACCTTGCGCTTATGGTGCCTGAGCCAGCGCCGGGTGAGCCGATTTCACGGACGGTCGCGTAGCGCGCTCGAACATCCTGATAATGAGAGAGACCACGAAGCTTCGTGGTCTCTCTCATTATCATTGCTACGGGGTATTCAATTCCTTGGCGCCGGCGTGGGCGTTGGCTTGGGTGTTATTGTGATAGCTGCCGTGGCGGTTATACCCTTTCCGCTTCTGACGATGAGCGTGTAGGTGCCAGGAGCTACCGTCGGCTGGCGCGCGCCCTCACCGCCAAGACGTCCCCACTGGTGCAGCAGGCGGAATGCACCCGATTTGCTGACATCCCCGCCTGACAGAAGGATCTCACCACTATCCAGCAGCAAGTTGACGACCACAGTGTCTCCTGGAGCGAACCCTCCCCCTGCGTATGTGACGGCTGTCTGTGCGTCTTCAGGTATTGAGTTGGGTGAGACGGCTAACGAGCCAGGCAGCGCTTTGGGGTCTGCACCCGGCCCTGCGGGACCTGCGGGTCCGATTGGCCCTGGCGGGCCTTGACAGGCCAGCAAGCTGAACGCCATCAGCAGTCCCGTCACGGAGACCGAGAAGGCTTTAAGTTGTCGTTTTCCCACAGAACGCCTCCCTAGTACTTAATCCGAGGCAGTGTAACCCGTTTATTATGAAAACACAAGTGACTGTGCTTAGGTAACAGGGCAATCGCAGCTAAATTGGAAGGGGGAGGTGGAACAAATGCGCGGCCAGCGCGTTGAACAGCACAAGACTGTTTACGTGAGGTGGCCTGTACCTTCAGCCTGCTGCTCCCGGTGGCTTTCGTGTCTAGTTTGCGGAGGCCGAGGACCCCCGGCTGGACCGCACCAAGCTGCACCTGCGGCCTGCTCGACATCATCGCACCTTCGGCCCGTTGGGCGTTATCTGTGGCGCCGCCCGTTGGACCGAGATTGAAGCCTTCGGGCTGGCGAAGGAGCCGTGGCTGCGGCAGTTCTCAGCGCTCCCCACGGCATCCCCTCGCACGACACCTTTGGCTGCGTGTTCGCCGCCCTGGATCCGGCGCAGTGCGAGGGGACCGAAGGTCACCCGTTGGGTGGCGGCGCTGGAGGAGCGGACCGGGGGCCGGGTCATTGCCCTTGACGGGAAGACCTTGCGGCGGTCCCACGACCGCACGGCGGGCCGCAAGGGGCCGCCGCTGCATCTCGTCAGCGCCTGGGCCAGTGCAAACCGTTAGTCCTGGCGCAAGTAGCGGTGGACGCCAAGTCTAACGAAATTACGGTCCTGCCGGTCCTCATCGACGCGCTGGAGGTGAGCAACAGCATCGTCACCATTGATGCCAGGGGCTGCCAGACGGCCTTGGCCCAGCGCATTGTGGCCAAGGGGCGGTCGATATGTCTTGGCGCTAAAGGGCAACCAGGGCGTGCAAGACGCCTTTGCCCTGGCGGCAGCCGACGGCTATGCGGACTTGGCCCACGACTGGGCAGAGTCCGTGGAGAAGGGGCCTGGGCGCAACGAGACGCGGCGGGTCACCACCCTGAGCGAGCCGGAGTGACTTGAACCTTTTGCGGCAAGACCACAGCGCCAAGATCGGCGTCAAGGGCAGACTGCTCAAAGCCGGTTGGGATGAAGCCTACCTCCTCAAAGTCCTCTTCCAATAAGATGCGATTGCCCGCACTGCAACCGGGGTACCTTGACAGCGGCGCTTGCGCTCCATACAGTGCGAGGTAACATGCAGAAGGAGGGAGTCTGGACAGATGACTTGACCTACCTGAATCATGGCCTGATGGTTTGACAGTTTGCGCTCTCGTGTTCATGAAGGAGGAAGATATGAACTGGTATCTGGATGTCCTGAAGAAGTACGCAGTGTTCAGCGGACGGGCTCGGCGGCAGGAATACTGGATGTTCGTTCTCTTTTACGTCATTAGTTACGTCCTGCTTGGAATAATTGAAGGAATCGTCAATTTGTCTGGCATATTGACTGGTATCTATGCCCTGGCTGTCCTTGTTCCGAGTCTCGCAGTGGGCGCCCGCCGACTGCACGACACCGGTCGCAGTGGGTGGTGGTTGCTCATTGCTTTGATCCCGCTTGTAGGCGCAATCGTGCTCATTTATTTTGCGGTTCAGGACAGCCAGCCTGGCGAGAACCAGTACGGTCCCAACCCAAAGCAAGCTGTAGCGTAGCTGGCATTGGGGTAGAGCTTGCTGCGGTGCGGCGAGCAGAACACCTGCGGTATTTGGAACCGTTCACGGTTTGTCCCGATCCTTGAGTTTGTTTGTCGTCTCACAAGTTGACAGGCAGCAGTTCTAAGAGGGAAAACCCCCGCTCTGAGCCAGTTAGTTCCTTCTGACAGCAAAACAGATGAAGAAATGCCCTGTCAACGTTGACAGGGCATTTCTTCATCTCCTCGTTCTCTTAGTGATAGACCACATCAATTCTATCGGTACTCGGGTTGAAGGTCAGGGTATAAATACGCATGCCCTGTTGTGCCGTGGCTATCCGGTACCCCTGATCATATTTCCCTTTCGTGTCAGCTTCCGCCTCCATTGCAGCCTTGTCCATATGGGCAGGCTTGGAGCCGGCTAACACGCGCTGACAGAACTCTTCGATCTGCTTGCGGACTTCATCGTCGCTCTTGGCCATGGTGCACCTCCATATTGTAATGAGTTGGCTCGCCCGAGACGTAGCGTCTCTCTGAATAGCGCCACTATGTTAGCACAACGTCTAAAGGGACGGAAGCACTTTGTGTTGGATTTTGTGAAGGAAAAACCAGGCGAGCGAGGATAGGCTATGGGATTAACTGTTTCTCCCCAAAAAACGCCGTACAAACCTGCGGCTCAGGGCACGACGCACCGCCTTTTCGTGGGCGGAGAGTTCCAAGCCGTCGTCAAGGGGCTCAAGCGACACCGCGCCGTATCGTCGCCGCAGCGCTAACGCGATGAGATGGTCAGCCAGGTGCGGGTTCTTGGGCAGCACTGAACCATGCAGGTACGTGCCGATGGCATTCTTGTAGACGCAGCCTTCCCACCCGTCCTCAGAGTTGTTGCCGCCGCCGGCCAGCACCTTCCCCAGTGGTCGCGCTCCCGGGTTGAGGTAGGTGCGGCCGCCGTGGTTCTCAAACCCGATGAGCGTCCTATCGTCCCACTGCACGAGGAGGTTGTCCACGGAGCGGACTTCCCCCGCCTGGGTGATGGTATCCAGCCGTGTGCCGAGCTGGGCAGCCCGATGGATGGTGTATGCGTCAAAAATGCCAAGGCCGGGGAGATCGTCTCCACGGTAGGTGCGGTAGTAGTGGCCCCAGAGCTGGTAGCCGCCGCAGATCATGAGCGCGGCCGCGCCGTTGTCGATGGCCGTCCGCAGCGCGTCGCCCTTCACTTCCAGCATATCGTCGGCAATCAGGCGTTGGTGTGCGTCGGCGCCGCCGCCCATGAGGTAGATGTCGATCTCCTCGGGGTCTATGGCATCCCCAAGGTTCACGTCCTTCACGTCGACATCGATGCCGCGCCATTTGCAGCGCTGGGTGAGGCAGATGATGTTCCCGCGATCGCCGTACTGGCTCATGACGGTGGGGTAAAGATAACCAATGACCAGCTTCATCCCTGCATTCTCCCTAATGCTGCCAGAAGGGATCGATGTAGCCCTTGCGGGCCAGCTCTTCCCGCAGCGTCCACATGGCGGTATAGGTTGGCACAACATAGAGGGTCCCGCCCGACGGCGTCCGCTCCAGCCCTTCCCAAAACGCCTTGAGGATGTCGCTCTCCACCATAAGATGGGGTCCCAGCCCGTCACCTGCGGCGCTCTCGAGGATCTCCGCATACTTCAGGCGCAAGGCCATGTCCTGGGCCCGCGTCCCCGTCACAATGATGAACCTGGTGCGGTCGCGGCACAGCTCGAACTCCACGTCCCACGTCCAGGAGACGTCCCGTCCATCCTGGATCGCGTCGTTCAGCGCAAGCAACAACCCCTTCGGCTCGCGGTCGCTCAGGAGCAGGCGCAGCGTCTCGTTGTAGCCCGTCGGGTTTTTGACCAGCGCAATGCACACCTGCTTCCCATTGACCTCGAACCGTTCCATGCGCCCAAACGCCGCGCCGACCTGTGCTGTCGCCTCTTTTACTGAACCCGTGTCCACACCCAGGACGAACGCGGCCGTCGCAGCGGCAAGCACGTTGTACACGTTGTACAGACCCGCCAGAGGCACCTGGAAATGCTGGTCGCCCCAGGGCGTGGAGGCGTCGACCTCGCTGCCCTCCAGTCCTTGCATCTCGACCTTCCAGGCTGAAACCTTCGGCTTTGGCCTGCGCCAGCCGCACTTGCCGCACGCGTAGTGGCCCAGGTGCGCATAGAAAGTGTCGCTGTAGGGCAGGTCTGTGCCGCAGCGCAGGCAGCGACGCGCGTCGGAGATATGCTCCATGCCGGGCTGCCCGTGGCGCATGTCCTCCAGCCCATAGTAGATAATCGGGTTGTCGACACCCTCACCCAGGTAGGCAATCTGGGGGTCGTCTGCATTGAGGACCAGGGGCACCGTCGGCGGCACCTGCTTCAGCGCCTGCGACCAGAGATGCGCCACATAGTCCACCTCAAAGTAGCGGTCCAGCTGGTCACGGAAGAGGTTGGTGAACACGATGAGCCGCGGCTCGATAACCTTCACCACCTCCGGCAGCGCGCCCTCGTCGATCTCAAGCACGCCGATGGCGTTCTCTGGGACATGGAGATTCCCCAGAGCGTCGGAGTAGCTCAGGAGGGTCGTCGCCAGACCGCGCAGCAGGTTGGAACCCTCCCGGTTAGTGATGGGGGTCAGGCCGTTGCTGCGCAGCGCCGCGGCCAGCAGGCGCGTGGTCGTCGTCTTCCCGTTGGTGCCCGTAATGAGCACGTTGCCGTTGGGCATGGCCGCCGCCAGCGACGGCAGCACCGAGGGGTCGATCTTCTCTGCCAGTAGTCCCGGCAGGGAGGTGCCGCCGCCCCGGCCCAGCCGGCGCGACAGCCAGCGCACCCCCTTGCCCACGTTCACCGCGAGCGCGCGGTTCGGCAGGAATCCGCCGCTGGTCTTCTTAGTCTCGGTCATCTCGTGTGGCGTCCTCAGAAAACGTTGAAATGGTCATTGCGAGGCCCGAAGGGCCGTGGCAATCTGGGGAGGTGACCCGCGGATTCTGAAGCAAGCACAGGCCCCTTCCCCCAGCAACTGTCTTGGATGTCAAGCATATTGCGTAGTCCAGGGCATCCCAGAATGGAGCATGGCATTAAGGATGGTGAGCAATTTACGCATGCAGGCGACCAGGGCGACTTTCTTGGGTTTGCCCACTGCGAGCAGGT
>ORJL010096156.1_pt1 | contig 40055 bp, 26 predicted proteins | sample 1779941 | NCBI WGS metagenome assembly ORJL01 (sample SAMEA104232317, study PRJEB22302) | groundwater metagenome | biome: forest; feature: aquifer; material: groundwater | place: USA | collected 2011-08-07 | depth 5.8 m | reverse complement strand
TACCTTCTCGTGCTAATCTCGTGAAATCTTGTGGACCCGTTACCCTTGCTATGGCCCTACAAGAAAAGGCCTTATGCGGAAGGGCTTGCCCTGATTGTCAAAGTCATTACGAGACATTGCACTAGTACGGGTACCACAGCTTACGCGCCGCCGATGGCGAAATCTGGATAGCCTTACCGGGACACTTCTCCCCGCACAGGAGACATTCCCAGCAGTCTCCCGCGTGAGCTACTTTCGCCTTACCGACCTTGGCGTCCAATACAAAGACGTCCATGGGACAATCTTCGATGCAAATATTACAGCCTGAAATGCACCGCTTTTGATCAAAGCTCTTTATTCCCATTACTGCTCTCCGTCGATCTTCAGAAAAGGAAACTCCGCCGGAATCCTGGCTCGCTCCTTCGGTCTTACCGGGTACCGGTGGAGGGGTACGGGCACTTTCTTCATCAACGGCTTCCCATGGCCGTCGGCCCATTGGACAATCCATTTGAGCCAGTTGATGTTGTCTTTGTAGGGGAAGTCTATGCGTATGTTGTTGGCTCGAGTCTCCTCCCGGGCCAGATGGCCGCGAAAGACCAGGTCGATGCACCGGATATAGGCGACCAGCCGGTTGGCCTTTACCAACTCGTAGGGGTCTTCGGCCCGCAACCGGCGGGCCCGTTGGTTCCAGTCCCCTATGCTATCCAGTACCTTTTGAATAGACGCCGCATTCTTGAATATGGAGATACGAGCCGGACTCAGGAAACCATGTACTTCGTCGGCAAAGTCGTCGGGGCGCAAACCGGACTTCCTTTTCAAGGGACGCAAGGCCCTTTCTTCGGCTTCCTTGGCCTGATTCGTTTCCACCGTGGCGCGGCCATTCTCCGCGGCGTATTTCGCGGCGAACTCGCCGGCGCGGTAGCCCCCGACGCAGCAACTGGCCAGGTTGACGCCTCCCACGGAATAGGTCCCGTGCGCCGGGAAGCCCCCGGCTTCCCCCGCGGCATAGAGTCCGGGGACGTTGGACTCGCCATAGATATTGTTCCTGATACCGCCGACGGTGACCCACAGGCGGCCTGAAGCCACGCCGCATTTTATGGCCTCCTTAGCCAGGTAATGGCCGTCGTCCTCCATGGCGCTGATCATCCATGCCGTGGTGGGCAGCGTGTGCAGCTTGTCCATGCTTTCCCGGTCAATGTGCCGCATATCGATATAGAGGGGCGCCCGTCCCTGCATACCCTCGCAGGCCATGGCCAGGCCGAGGTCCTCGCGCCTTCCCCGTTCCATCAGTTCCGGGAAATAGCTCTCCATGAACCGGTATCCCTGCGAGTTTACCAGTTTCATTCCCAGACGCTGAAAAGTGTTTATGTGTAGGCCGATGCCCATCGTCTTCTCCACAAACCACATCTCATCAAAGCAGCGGCTGAATTCCATTCCGATAACTTCAGCCCCGGCCTTGAAGGCCTGCATTATGCCTTCTCCGGAGGCGGAAAAGAGGCCGGTGCTACCGGTGGCTATTATCGTGGCGCCCGAGTTGATGGCGAACGTTTCGCCGGTCCGGGTATTGAAACCCACCGCGCCTACCACCGAGCCCTCCGTGGGTGTGGCGCCGTCCGATGTCAGCAAGTCCGTTATCATCACCCGTTCCAGAAGAGTCACCCCGAGTTCTTCCAGCCTGCGGCGCATTGCTTCCATCATCTCCAGGCTGTCAACGGTAATGATCTTGGTGTTGCTGTGATTGAGTCCGAAATGGCGGAGCACCTTGCCGTCTTTGTCATACTCGAATTTCATGCCCCAACGGCCCATGTCATCCAGCCTGGCAGCCTGGTCTTCAAGCATCAGGCGCACCCAGTCCTGATCGCCGATATATTGTCCTTTTTCGACTATCTCTTCCTGCCAGGCATCCAGGTCATCCGACGAATCCGGCGCCAGGATTCCGGCGCCGGAAAAACTGCTCTTGCCGCTCCGGGACACTTTGGCAATGTCCACCAGGATTACCTTCGAGACGAGTTCTCGAGCTCTTACCGCGGCCCAGCAGCCTGCCAGGCCTGCACCGACCACGAGCACGTCACACTGAAGTTGTCGCATTACGATCTTTATTTCCTTTCAAGCATCTCTTGAGCAGTAGATGTGAGTTGATATCCATGGCGCGGGCTGTCCCCGGAATTCGTGACCACATTTCTCTCACTGAGACTGGCGCGGCCTTTGTGTTGAGAGTTCTTCATACAGATGGATAATGTCGACGCGTCGCGCCTCCTGCCCGGCGTGCAACGCTGGAACCGGGCCGTCGAACGAAATCTTGTTTGCTGCTTCCTCCTTGCTGCCACCCCGCGCAATGAATTCTCTGACCTTATCTACAGCGCTTTGAATAGAACCGGCAAACTTCTTGACTGCTTTCTTGTCTCCCATGGGGCCGTGACCAGGAGCCACAAAGTCGACATCCAAAGATTGAATCTTCTTCAGCGACTCCAGCCAGTCCAGGGGGCAACAATGAGCAAAACTCGGCTGGGCATTATTGGTAAAGTTGTCCCCGGTGAAGACGACTCTTTCCTTGGGAACGTATACGGCAATCTGATATGGGGTGTGGCCAGGCAGATGGATTAACTCGAAAGTGTGGTCTCCAAGATGGACGGTGAGCCGGTCGGAAAAAGTGATGGACGGCAATCTGACACGGTAATCCCTGGCCAACGCCAGACCAGGGACATCCCATTTTCCGTATTCCCACAGGATGTATTCCCGCACGTCCATGGTGCGGGCCATCTCCGCTTCAGCCGCATCCACGGTCTTTACCTTTTCCAGAGGACTCTGGAGTATTTCCCTTACACCCTGATGAGCGATGACGGTTCCAGGGAAAAAGTAGTTGCCGGCGGTATGATCGATGTGGTGTTCAGTATTGACAAGATAGCGAATTGTCCCACGCTTTTCCATCTCGTCTCGCCATATTCTGGCGTTTGTGGGCAGCATCGCGGTATCGATCATAACGATGCCTTCCGAAGTTGTTACGAAGCTGGGATTGCATCCATGATCTTCCGGGGCCGGGGCGACCTGCGCCGCGAAAACGTTCGGGGTAATCTGATGTATCTTCATTCTGCTGGAATGCTCTCTATCTCATTAATGGGCCAAAGATGTCGGTCCCGACTTGCCGCATTTCAACCCTGAGCTTCAGGTGGTCTTCGTTCGGGAATATGTCGCCGGCCTTCGGCAGAATGTCGGGGTCCAGACCGTCAACCTTGACATCGACCCTGGTAGACGGAAACTGTAGTTCCCGAGCCCAGATCGTGGAGCCCTCTTTGCCCAGAATCCAGTTGATGTTCAGTTTAGCCGCGTTCGGGTGAGGATACTTGCTCAGGACTGTGACCGTGCCCGCACCGCTGGAGACGTGTCTGGGTTCCTTCAGACTGACAGTTCGTATGGGGGCGCCCGCCCGTTGAAACTCGGGGTACAGACTCATGCTCTGGCCGATTCCCAGGGGGTACTTGCCGCGGGCCACCCATTCCAGCAAGATCCGGTTGTCCCGGCTGACGACGGGGTTGTTGGCCGCCAGTTGTTTGAACAGTTGCAGGGCGCGTTCCTTCCCGAACACTTTGTACATCACCGCGAAGATGGGGTTTCCGATTCCGGTAACGGCGGGGTCGTTCAGGACTATCCTGTCTTTCCACTCAGGTTTGGTAAAGTCTACAAAGGAAGAGTACGCCCCTTCTTTCAGCAAGTCCGTGTTAACAACTGTCTGGGGATAAGCCTGGGCCGCGAACATCAGGACATGGTGGTCTTTGTCCAGGAAAGGCAGCGCGCCCCCAATCCAGTTCTTGGGATCCTTCACTTCCGGCAAGACCAGGAAATCGTCCAAAGGAGTCGTTATCCCCAGCGGCCGCCAGTCCATCACCGGTATGGTTTCTCCAATGTGCACGACATCAGCCAGGTACAGGCCGGCATTTCTCTCTGAAATGAGCTTGACGGCTACTTCGGTTGGAACGCCGGTCACGAATTGCAGGTTAATCCCGTACTTCTGTTTGAAGGCCTGCGTCAGCGGCTGCACTGCTACCTGCACCGTAGTGGTATAGATATCTACCGTACCTTCCTTCTGGGCCGCCTTCACCAGCTCATCCCAGGAACTGGCCGGCGCAGTCGTTGCTGCCACACCCGGGACCTGGCTTTTCGGCTGCTCGGAGGCCACGTTGGGTTGCCCGCAGCCCGCGATCAAAATTGCCAGGACGGCAGCAAATGCCGTCACAGCGATCAATGAAAAATGGAGTTTCTTCATCATCATTTTCCTTTCCTATCTGCTTTACTTTCTTTGCGCACCGGCCGGGGAGTCCTGACGGTTACGATTCCCTGGTCGGCGTCCAGTTCCACCCGGTCTCCGGTTTTGATCGATTTGAGGGGGTCGCCGTCGAACTTGTGCATCATGGGGATGTCGGAGAAAATGGCACCAACGACGACCACGGGGTCGGCACGCACACATATGATGCCATCAGGCGCCGTTTTGTTCAGCTTCATCTCATAGAGGCGATTGCTTCCTACCGACGACCCTTTCCCTACTGGAAAGACCAGTATCTTTCCCGCCACGCTGGCGCCGTACAACTCGTGCTGCCGATCAATTACCAGCCCGGTTTCCGGACTGACAGTGCCGGTGAAAGAAATTGGCGTCTGAGAAACAAGAGCTTCCCCTTCGACCTTGCCCTTGGACACTTTGCGTCCTTTCAGAATGATTTCGGCCATCTTCTATCTCCACCGGCCCGTAATTGCCGCATCGACGCACCTTTCTAATGATCCGTAGTACGGCAGAATCTCCTGTCCTTTTGCGGCGTACATCCCGATGTAATAGGTGAGCCTGGCGGAATTTGTGACCACTGTCCGCGAGCGAGAATCCTTGAAGAACTCGCTGGAGGTGGACACGGGGCACCCGCCGCTTATCACCCTGGCGCCACTTGCCTCTATGATCTTCATATACCCCATCGCTTCGGCATAAGTCTTAACCATGGGGCTGGTGGTCACCCATAATTCGACCCCATGTTTCACCTCCTTCCCATCCAGGCGCCGGGCAATGTCCCGCAATTCGGTAATCGAAAGATGGGGGCAGCCCAGAATGACCACGTCAGCATGTCTTGAGGTCGCCCTGGAAAGAGCATTCTCAGTTGTTCTGAGTTCTTTTTCACCAAAGTGGAATGTATCGGAGTCGCCGACCCGTTTTCCTCCAAAGGCTGCCTTTTCAGTTGGCGCCTCGGGGGTTACGCCCACAACATGGAAGAGGGCGACACTCCCGGAAGTTGTCGCCGCGGCGCCCATTACCTTGAGCGAGTCCGTGGTCACATTGGAGGGCATGCCGATAATGACGGGAATTCTGTCCTGGGCCACTTTGCCAACGAAATAACCGAAAGTGCCGTAATCATGGAGATGTTCGAGCTTCGCGGTAACTACTATCTTCAAGTCTCCGCGACGGTTCTGGTCAAGGTGAAAACCGTATTCCGGCGCCTTTCCGGTTATAGCGGCCGCCAGAGCGCTGGGACCACCCTCTCTGTTTGACCGGGCGCCAAGGACAGAATTGGCGAAGATTACCGCTGAAGATTCGTTCCACGCGAGATGCTGGCCCATTACGGGCACATGACCTACCATGTACGGAGCGCAGCTATCGGCGAGGAGAGCGCCCATTTTGCTGACGGCGCCGACAACTTTCTTTTGCGCCTTCATGCTCTGTTCCGATACGCCGAACTCCTTCCACGACAAGGAATCGAAACTTACCGGGTTGGTGTGAGTCAGTGCGACGAATCTTCCTCCCTGGTCGGCCATCTGCTGCAGGAACATTGTGCCTCCGGTCCCGAGCGCGGTCACCGTATACAAAAGGTGCACCGAACTCACCGGTATCATTCTTTCGGCGTCAAAGCATTCGCCCAGGCCAACCAGTATCTCCATGGACTTCTGGGCAGGGTAACCATACTTGCCCTCCAGCATGTCGCTTTCTTCTCTGTCTAGATGCATCCCAATTTCCTTAATAATGATGGGGCGCTACTTCAACAATGATTGGTACATCTCGCCGGCCATCTTTCTATACTTACTCCCTATGGCCTCATCTTGTTGAACCTGGTTGTCATATTTCGCCCCTGCCTGGCGAACCTCGTAAGGCTCAAAGAAATCCGTAGGAACGTCCACTCTGGCGCTCTGACCCCCGTAGGCCCGAGAAGCCACTGCTTGACCTTCCCTGCTGAGAAGCCAATTAACGAAAAGCGCCGCCGCTTTGGGATGTGGCGCCTTACTCATCAAGGCGACGCCTCCGCCGGAACCTGTCACATAAGTACCTTCGACCAACTGGACAGCGCCAATTGGCGCCCCGGCCTGTATAAACTCTTTTACTATGTCTATCTTGCAGCCGATAGCCACGGGATACTTGCCCCGGGCCACCCACTCGGTTTGTAAACGAGGATCCCTGATGATGGTCGGTTCCTGTTTCCCGAGATCACGCAGATAATCCAGGCCGTTGGGCAGTGTTTCAGCAACAAAAGTAAAGAAGGTGTTGCCGCTACCTGATGTGGTTGGATCACGCAATGAAATCTTACCCTTCCACCTAGGCTCCAACAGATCGTAGTGGGACCTTATCTCACCCATCTTGACCATGTCGCTGTTAATCCAGAGGCTTTGGCCGGGCATGGCTATGAACATGACCTGGAAATGATTTGGGCCGATCCACAGCAAGTCACCTCCCCACCAAGCCTTCTTGTCCAGCACCTCAGGCAACTGCAAAACCGTATCCAATGGTTGCAATGCCTTCTCGGGTCCCAAAACAGGGACCACGTTGGTGCTGCCGGTTATGAACATATCCGCGCTGTAGATTCCCGCCCTGAGCTCAGCTTGTATCTTTGGAACAAGCTCCGACGAAGTCCCATAGATGAACTCCAGACTTACCCCGTACTTCTCCAGGAAAGCGCGGGAAAGTGCAGCGCTGAACTCAGGTCCATTGGAGGTGGCGATGACAGCCGTGCCCTCTTTTTTGGCCTCAGCGACAAGCTTGCTCCACTCAGATGGAGCCGTGACGATTTCAGTGCGTGCTTTGTCCCCTGGCGTCGCTACAGGAACCGATGATGTTGCAGGGCTGCAAGCTACGCCGAGTAGACTCATCAAAACAATTGACGTGAGCGCTTTGATTATCAACCGTGACATCTTTCTCCTTTCCCAGTTCTTCGTTAATCCCCCATGGAGAGCACTCCCCAAGGGCGGGAACACGGCAGCGAAGATCTAAAACATCTCCAGGAGTCGTCCATAACCATGGATTCGCTCGCGGACGCTCACCATGCTAAGAACTTTCCACAGTCCAGCTTGATTGCTGCTGGTTACCGGCTTTCCTATGTCCTGCTCCAGCGCTTCAAGTATCTGAAAACTTCTGGCCGCGCCGCCGCACAGTAGTAGCCCGTCCGCTGGTGGCGCGGTCTGGAAGAACCGCTTGGCCGGCTTGTAGACGCCGTAGGGTAACGTTGCCTTTATCTCAGGCCTATCTGCCAGACTGGCAATGGCCACAACATCGAAACCCGAGTCGACCAAGAACTTCCCCAGCTTTTCCACTATCTCGGGAGGATAATATGGCGCCACCGCCACAACCTTCTTGACCTCAAGTTTGTGCAGGGCTTCTACTATAGAAGTCATATGGGTTGTAGCCGGTACCCCGGCAGCATTCTCAATCCTCTTGATTAGTTCCTTGTCCGAGCCGACTCCGTGGATGAAGCCAAGAGGAGTTCCGCACTGGAGGATGGCCTCGATTCCGCCAAAAGGCTCCAGTCCGGAACCGACATCGTGAGAAAGCTCTTTCGCTACCCGCTCGACATCGCGAATCATGTTTTCAACCATCTGGATATTCAGACCCGTGGGCTTACCCAGGCTGGCGGTGGCAAACGCCACCCCTTTTGGCGCGGCCAGCTCGAATTCCTCCAAGACCTGCCCTCCGTGACCGGGATTGATTATTCCAATTTTCGCCCTCCATCTGTCCCTTTGCATGTGATGACCTCCTAATAAAACACTAGCTGGTCCAAGCTGATCTGAAAAGAGTTACCGGTTCTTACCCTTTGACCAATCGGGATGTTCTTCCCTTTGCACCAGGCCCATTCCCGCCTGTTCCCACATGGGGAAATAGATGAAGACCAGCCATTCCGCGGGTACGTCCGGGTCCTCGTTGAAGTGCTGGTGGACGCACCCACCGGGTTGGATGGGCAGTACCAGAAGGTCTCCGGCCTCCCAATCATATCTCTGGTCGTCTACGATGGTATAGCCCTTGCCCGCCAGGGCATAAATGGCCACGCCACCCTGGTGCCGATGTTTTCCCGTGTGGACTTTGATGTGGTTCAGGAAAACGTGCCATCCGGGGGTGCCCACGGTCGGCCAGTCGTTCCGGTGCAACAGAAACTTCCCGAACGCCTGGCGGCTCTGGAAGAAGCTAAGGTCTTTCCCGTGAATGACGACCCTGCCCTCCTCGCGCTGCCGCAACGCCTCGTTCATGATCCTCATCGACTGTTCGTAGAGGTTCTCCTGCGGCTCCGGTTCCCTTTTTCTCTGGGAGGTCTTTTCTACCATTGGACTGGATACCTCAATTGTCTAATTCATCTCTATTTAGGATACGATTGATTCGCTGGACATGTTGGCAGACCGTATCGTGTTCTCGTCTACGGCGGCCTTATCCCCAGCCGGCATTCCCCTGCGCTTACTTACTGGCCTCCTGGATAATCGCCCCGATCTTTTCCAGTAACGGACCCTGATTCTCGTAAAAGGCCCCGGATTCAGGCAAATACTTCTTGCCTGGCACCCGTAGCAATAGAGGACTGACGCCTTCCATAGAGGCGTCAAGTCTCCCGCTTGGCATGCCGAAACCCTTGACAAAGACGGATTGGCCCTCTTTAGTCAACATCCAATTCACAAAGATCGCCGCGGCGTTGGGGTGGGCAGGTTCAATCGCTATATCCATCCCGCCACCGCCTGAACTCAGGCGGACGTCTTCAGCGACATCGGCAAAATCCAACGGGGCTTGGGCTTCAATGAACGCGGGTATGGTTGTCATTGAAGGTCCGAAGACGATTGAGTACTTCCCCTTGGCCGTCTCTTCAATTGGGATACGCTTCTCCCTGGAGATGACCGCCCCCTGTTCTTTGAGAAGTCTGGTGACGAAGTCTTTTGTCTTAGCCTCACCCCACAATGAATCCATTAGGAAGGCTATCGATAGGTTGCCAGTAGCCGAAGGATCATTCCAGGCGATCTTCCCTTTGTATTGGGGTTTCAGCAAGTCAAGGTAAGTGGTTAGCTCACCCTTCTTTACCAGAGTGGTGTTATAGCAAACAGTACGGAAAGGGGAGGCAATCATGGCTATGTGATAGTCCTGCGCATCTACAAAAGGCAGCTTACCTACGAGCCAGGCGTTAGGGTCGAGGACCTCTGGAAGCATCAGTATCGGTCTCATGGGCGCCACCAGGCCTTTCGGGACGAACTGGGTAGCTGAAGCGCCCGCTCCCTGGCCAAGAACGTCAACGAGTTTCAGACCAGCCCTCCGTTCGGCTTCTGCCTTGACGGTGAGCTCTGAGCTCGTGCCAAAGGTCGCAAACTCCAGCGCGATACCGTATCTGGCGCTAAAGGCCTTTCCCAGACCCAGCCTGAGATCTGACGGCCAATCGGTGTAGATCATGACGGAACCCTCTTTTTTGGCCGCTGCCAGGGTGGTGTTCCACCGCTCTTCCCAGTCCGCTCCTGTCGGTGGTTTGGCCACCGTGGTCGCCGCGGGCTGTTGCACCGGGGTCGGGGAAGGAGCCACCCCTTTCCCGCAACCGGCCAAGATGACGCCCGCAACCATGATAACCGCGAGTGGTGACAATAGTGACCTCTTCATTAACATCTCCTTTCAGATAATCCTTCGGTCTCTAGTAGACCGTCTTGTCATCGACCTTCTGGGTACCCTTCAGAAGATCGTCGGCGACTTTCTGGAATTCGCCTTTCTCGGCCCATTCCGCTTGCTTCTGGTATTCCTTCGGCCAGACTCCCAGGGAAATACCGAACCAGGGTTCACTAGCCTTCAAGGGACCGAAACCCAGTTCCTCCCATATCCTTTTCGCATTTTCCATGTAGTTCTTCTTGGGTAAGGCGATGGGAGTGTAGGGCCACTTGCGGGTGGCATCCATCAGGATGGCGGACGCTCCCTGGGGGCCGGTGCGGGACAGAGGGTAGCTGGTGTCCAGGTCGAGAGGCGCGGTGTGATCGTAGGGGGCTACCGACTGGTCCAGCGAGCTCGTCCGGCCCTGGATGATCTTCGTGTCCCGGTGCGGCTGGTAACGGAAGCTCATCGCCCAGAAGACAGACTCGAGGTCCCACGGATTGATGTCTTCGTCTACCGCGATGACCATCTTGGGGAAGCTACCGTCGACCAACAGGGTGGCCAGCAGTGCCCTCTGGACGACGGAGTTGTGCGGCCTGACGCCGGCTACGTCCTGCATCCGGATGACGCAGAGTCTCCAGGCGCCGGCGCAGTGGTGGAAAGCCACGTCCTTGACGTTTACCAGCCCTAGGTTGTCTCTGAGCAGGCTCAGCCACCGGCCTTCGCCGCCTATGCCTCGCAGAGTGCTGGACTCACTGGGAGGCATCTGGCTGATGTAGTCGTGCCAGATTGGGTTCTTGCGATGGGTTATGGCCTTGATCTTGAAGGAATAGACCAGGCCGCCGACAATGGTGTAGCCGAGGTGCTCGCCGCTGGCGGCGTCCGGTTCCATGATTTCGGTGGAAAGCTCTCCTTCGAGCACTATTTCTGAAGTGGCCGGGACGCTCAGATCTACCGTTTCGCACTTGACCACGTCGATGGGCTCTCCCGCTATCCCGCCCGCGATGCTGTGTTCGGCAACTCCGTAAGGCACACGGCTGACGCTGACATAGCTTATCGCCGGCGACCCACCGATGACGACCGCGGCGGGCAGCGGCACTCCCCTCTGCCGGCACTTGGCCCAATGAATGCGTACCTGGGCGGTACCGCCAGCGCGGCAGGAAGTATGGAGCGGGCCGCGGACGGTGCCGTTATAGGTGCCGGCGTTGATGACTCCGGTGTCGGGGTCTTTGGTGTGCCAGGACGCGGCCGTAAGCCGGGGCAGGCTCTCCCAGCCGTTGGTCGAAAAGGGTACCGCGAACTCGTCCATGCCGCCATGCTTGAGCAGGCCGTCGCCGACGTGGATTTCCTCTTTTACCGGGCCCGTGGCCACGAGTCTGGGCTGGATGGGGTTAGCGTAGGCTTTCCTCCAGGTCTCGAGTATCTTGTCCGTTTCGCATTTCATCCCTATGGCGTACATCTGGCGGGAAGCCGCCATGACTGATGTGGCCACACGGCAATTGAATTTCTTGCCGCCGAGGCCGGTGACGTTCTCGAACAGGAATCCAGTGCGGTCGGGCTCCGGCGTGCCGAGGTATTGCCACCTTACCAAGGGATGCATCTCCGTGTCTTTGTTGATAGGGCGGCTGACCGTTCTCAGCTTCCCAACCTTGTCCAGGTATTCCAGGTAATCGCGCAGGTCTTTATAGTATGCCACGGTACGGTCTCCTTCGCTCTAGTCTATTTTGTCAGGGGTCCAAAGATTTCAGCGCCGGCTTTTCTCATCACAACTCACTGCAGGAGAGGTCGCCGGCCTTAATGAACAATTCAGGGTTGTCACAGATTGTTTCTCATCACATACGCTGACTGTCTGTAATCTGAACAAACTACATGATATCAAAAAGCCGGCCCCAGCCTTTGACCCGGTCTTTGATCTTGAGGGCTTTCAGTCCCATCCAGGCGGTCGCCTGAAGAGGATGCAACGCCGTTATCCCCAGGTCCTTCTCGAGACAATCGATCACGAACGGCGGGCACCAGGCGCCGGAAAGAATCAAGACCCCGTCGGCCTGCTTGGCCTCGGTGAACGCTTCCCGAGCCAGTTTATAAGCTGCGCTCCGCGGCAGGGTTCGGATTTCACGGTAGTCTTTGATGTTCAGGCTCCGTGTGTGGATGATTTCCGAGCCGTGGGCTTCAAGGAATTTCCTGGCCGCGAGTTCGTATTCCTGCGTCATAGGAGAGACCACGACCAGCCTATGTAATTTCAGCGCCTGGAGCGCCTCAAGGGTTGCAGTAAACGAAGTGGCCGCCGGAACTTTGGCGTTTCTTTCGATGCGTTTCACGATCTCGAAATCGTATTCCAGACCTCTAACCGCAAATAGGGGGGTTCCATCCAGGGCGATGTACTTGACGCCACCCCTGGACAGGCTGCCCACGGCCTCATCCAGCTTGGCCAGGGCCAGATCAGCCTCGGCTTCGCTGCGGGCCACGATGTCCAGCGTGCCCAGTTTCATCTCAATGCCCTCGGGCATTACCGAGTGAAAGTCTACCGCCCACACGGAAGATGGAGGAGCCGGGCAAATCCGCCCCATCACTCCCCTCCAACCTACTACGCCATCCACTATCCTGTTCTCCATTTATCTATTCTCCCTTCGTATTATTGGTTTGTCAAATCAGGCGGGCGACCCGGTAGGCTTCCCAGATGGCGTCTATTACCTTGCGTGGCTGGACGCAATCGCCGATGGCATGTATTTCCGGCACCTGCTCCCGTACCGATTCCAGAAGAGCGTCGTTGGCTTTGAGCCCCACGGCGATCACCACGCTATCCGCGGCCAGCGTGCTCTTACGGCCGTCTTTGCCGGCAACAGCAACGCCCTTGCCGGTTATTTCCAGTACCCTGGTACCTACCAGAATCTTGACCTCGTTATCCTGCAACAGCTTTACAAAGTGCATCTGGTTGATCCAGTAGACGTCTCTCAGGGCCGCATCCATGATTTCGACAATGCTGACCTGGCTGCCTTTTTGGGCCAAATACAGGGCGGTCTCGCAGCCGGCCGTGCCGCCTCCGACCACTACCACCCGTTTACCGGTCTTCTGCTTACCCAGAAGCACATCGACAGCGGTTACCACATTGTTGCTCTCTCGTCCCGGGAACTCGGGCATAATCGGCGTGGCGCCCGTGGCCACGAAGACCACGTCCGGCTTCACCCCACGGATAAGGTCGGGTGTGGCTTCTTTGCCCAGGCGGGTCTCCACTCCCAGTTTCTGGATTTGAGTTGAGAGATAGGTGATAAGCGCCCGGTATTCCTGCTTGAAATCCGGCGCCGAGGCAGCTATGAGATTCCCGCCCAGGGCATAGCCCTTCTCCCACATGACGACCTTGTGTCCCCGGATCGCCGACACCCTTGCGGCCTCCATGCCGCCAGGTCCCCCGCCGACCACCAGGACTGACTTCTTCTTATCAGCGCGTCCGATGGCGAGGTCCCTTTCCATGCCAGCGGCCGGGTTGACCGTGCAGCTAATGTACTTCCGGTCGTGCAGCCTCTGATGGCATCCTTCGTGGTCGCCAAGGCAGGGGCAGATATCCTCGAATCTCCCTTCCTTCACCTTGTTGCCCCATTGTGGGTCGGCCAGCAAAGGCCGTCCCAGACCGATGAAGTCCGCCTTTCCTTCGGTCAACACTCTCTCCGCTACCCCTGGAACCCCCAGCTTTCCAACTGTAATCACAGGAATCTTAACTACCTGCTTAACCATTGCCGCGAGATCAACCATGCAGCCCATCGGTTGGGTTGTTGGCGGATTGAGCCAATACTTAACTTCGTAGACGCCTGCATCGATATCCAGGGCGTCAACCCCGGCAGCCTCCCATCTTTTTGCCATCTCCAGTCCCTCTTCGATTTCGCGGCCTCCTGGAATGTAATGCGTCAGGCCATATTTGACGATCACGGGGAAATCCGCGCCGGCAGATTTCTTGATGGCTTCGACCACCTCTATCGATAATCGCATCCTGTTATCAAGGCTGCCGCCATACTTGTCAGTTCGTCTGTTCCAGAGTGCGCTGGTGAACTCATCGAAAAGATAGCCTCCATGGAAATTCATTTCCACGGCGTCTATTCCAGAACTTTTGATTATGTTGGCGGCGAATCCGACCTGCTGTGGTATTCGCTCTACCTCTTTCGTGGTTAGCTCGCGGGAGACAACGGAACGATCAAAGAAGGTGGGATTGGCCGACGGGCCAACAGCCCCGACAATTTTGGTGACACCGGGCGGTGCATTTCTTCCAAGAGCTATGCTCAATTGCACGGCGATCCTGGCGCCATGGTCATGGGCGCCTTCCGCTAATTCGCTGAATCTATTGATGTACATGGTGTCATCCGCCAGAGGACTCCAGAAGGAGCGTGGGTTGGGGAGGGTTTCCAGTTCTCGAGATGCCCTGATACTGGTGGTAATCACCAGTCCCGTGCCGCCCCGGGCCCTTTCCACGTAGAAATCAATCAGTCGTTGAGATATCCTTCCATCGGGTTCACCCAGTGGTCCCACATTCATCGCCGGCATGACAATCCGGTTCTTGATTGAAAGTTTGCCTATTGTTCCAGGTTCAAATAGCTTCATGTTTTCACTCCCTCAAGGCGAAGTGCCCATCCAATTGCGATCAACTTCGCTTTAGATATGCCGTGCGACATCAGCCCCGGCCAGAATGGCTTCCCGCAACGTGCCCGGTTCCCGGCAGTCACCGATGGCAAACACTTCCGGAGCTTCGCTATCGAGTTCGGTAGCGAGGCTGTTTTCCGGAAGGACGCCCAAAGCCAGAACGACGGTTTCAGCATTGATCGTGTGCCTGACTTTTTGCGAATCAAGGGCGACGATCCCCCCGGCTGTGATCTTCTCGACTTCGCAACCAGTCAAAATCTCAACCCGGTAGTCGGCCAGTTTTTGTTTCAGATAGGCCTCGTTCCACATCCCCATGCCGGTGGCGATTTCCGGCAGTTTTTCAACGATGGTCACTTTGGTAGCCAGTTTCTTTTCGGCTATGAAGTCGGCGGTCTCCAGTCCCACCAGCCCGCCGCCGACGATCACGACTGTCTTGCCGACTGCCGCTTTTCCCTGCAGAACGTCCCAGGCGTTTACCACGCTCTCGCCACCCGTTCCCGGTATGTCCGGCATGAAAGTCCTGGCCCCGGTGGCTACAATGACAACGTCGGGCCCGTAGTCGCGGACGGATTCCAGGGTAGCTTCCTTGTTCAGGTGAATGGTTACGCCGGCCTTAATACCCTGGCGGGCCCGCCAGCCAATCACGTCGGGAAGAAGGTCCTGCTTGCCGACGGGCAAAGTGGCGACTCTCACCTGGCCTCCCAACTCGGCTGTTTTTTCCCAAAGGGCTACCTTGTGTCCCCGAAGCGCGGCAACCCTGGCTGCCTCCAACCCGGCAGGCCCGCCGCCGATTACCAGGACTTTCCTGGAAGAAGACGCCGGCCTGATGGCATATTCCCAGCCCCGGCCCACCTCCGGATTCTGGGTGCAGCTAAGCTTTTGCATGGTCACCATTGAGGTTCCATTGCAATAGTTGCAGATGATGCACCGGCGGATGTCGTCCAGCCGGCCCTGCTTTATCTTCTTCGGTAACTCGGGGTCTGCCAGCAGCGGGCGCCCTAGAATGATGCCGTCGGCCTGGCCTTTTTCCAGTATCTCCTCCATAAGCTCAGGGGAATGGATCTGGGAGTTGGCGAAAACGGGTATATGGACATTCTTCTTCAAGACAGTTGTGTATTTTACCGTCGGCGCCTTGGGACTCCTGACAGACCGGGTGCCCTCCCCCAGGTCCAGGGTTTCATAGGTGCCAATCATTACGGCGAGATAAGCAGCTCCTGCCTGTTCCAGTCTCCTGGCAAACTCCGTGCCCTCGTTAAAGGTAATCCCGTCCGGCAGCATTTCATCGACCACAGTCTTATAACCCACGGGAAAATCGGGTCCGCACCTCTGGCGAATGCTACGGACAATTTCCAGCGGCAACCGGATACGGTTTTCGAAGGTGGAACCCCATTTGTCGCTCCTCTGGTTGGTGTGGGGTGAGACAAACTGCTGGAGCAGGTAGGAAGACCCGCCATGAAGTTCAACCATATCGAAGCCGGCAAATTTGGCCCGGTAGGCCGCCTGGGTAAAAAGGGCGATGACGGTTTCGATTTCCTCCGCTGACAGGGCTCTGGGCTCGAAGTAGCCATGATGCCCTGCTTTCCGGCACCGGATGCCGGAAGGGGATACCGGATCGGCGCCCCACATACCGGTGTGTCTTATCTGCACACAAGCCAGGGCGCCTCCAAGCTGAATCGCCTCGGCCAGTTCATGCAACCCGGCGAGATAGCTGTCGCTATCGGCCCGCAGGTTCGGTCGCCGGCTGCCGGTGGCTTCAACCTCGGTGGATTCGACGATGACCATGGCCGCGCCGCCGCGGGCCACGGCCTCGTAGTGGCATGTCAGTTGCGGGGATACTTCGCCGGTGGTCAGCGATAACCGGCTGGCCATGGGCGACATCGCTATTCGATTCTTCAGAACGCGGTTCCCGATTTTCAGTGGCTCGAAAAGCTTAGCAAACTGATTGGACATCTAATACATTACCTCGGTAAGGAATATGCCTAGAAAATGATGCGGCTGTCCCAGTTGATGATTTGTCCCGATACGTTTGGTGCCCGGGATAGATGAACAAAGAAAGAAGCGACCGAGGACACATCGCTAAGCCTTTTCAGGGTACGTTCTTTCAGAGCTTTTTTGTCTAGTGTCTCCCCGGAGTGAAGAGCCCTGCCCGGGCACACCACGTTTACTTTTACGTTGTATTTACCCAGTTCCAGGGCGGCGGATTTCATCAGACCGCACAAGCCTGCTTTGGCCGCGGCATAGGCCGCCTCGCGCATCCCCCCGGCAGCCCCCGTACCGGAGCCCATGAGGATAATATGGCCTTCTTTCTGTTTAATCATAGGCGCCGCCACGGCTTTGATGCAGTGGAATGCGCCTTTCAAGTTCGTGTCAACTACCACGTCCCAGTCATCGTCGCTGGAGTCGATGATGAGTTTCCGTTCCGTGGCCTTAGAGACTCTTAAAAGATCACCCCCGGCTACGCTTGCTATGACATCAATTCTTTTCCACCGCCGTAAAGTCTCTTCAACCACAGTTTCCACCTGGTCCAGGCAGCGTACGTCTGCTTCGTAGGGAAATGCCTGCCCCGGCCCCTTATTGATCTGTGCCACCACCTTCGCCAGTAGCGGCATTTTGATGTCGCAAGCTATTACCTGATTGCCTGCCTCGCCGAAAGCCGAAGCGATAGCCCCGCCGTACATGCCGGCGGCGCCGGTCACAATAACTATCCTTTCCAACTCATACCTCTTCTTTCAGTTTCTATTTGTGGCTTCCAACATTTGACATCATGAAGCTGGCAGTAGTCTAATCACGCCGGTGTAACCTATCTCGTCTCTAGATCTGGCGAGCCAGGTAGGAACCCTCACGTACTGCGTCCGCAATATGCCGAGCTTTGACACAATCCCCGATTCTGAAAACCTCCGGCGCTGTGTCCTTCAACGATTCGTAGACGCGTGAGTTCGCAGAATACCCCAGTGCCAGCACGACTGTATCGGCGGGGAAAACGTTGTGCCCCCATTCCTTATCGGTCGCCAGCAAAGCGTCGGCCGCTATTTCTTCAATGTGCATGTCTGTAAAAGTGGCGACACCGAGCCCGGGCAGGACCGTGGTCAACATGTAGGTCCTGTTCATGGAATCCATATCGGACCCGATCTCCGGCTTCAACTCGACGATCATTACGCTTTCGGCCAGCCCCTTGCTGGCGATGAAATCAGCAGTCTCGATACCCACTTCCCCTCCCCCGGCTATCACGACCTTCTTACCAATGGACGCTTTTCCCGTCAGAACGTCCGCCGCCGTAACGACAAGGTCCCTATTGATTCCGGGTATGGATGGGACAATTGGAGAAGCGCCGGCAGCGACCACCACCACGTCCGGCGCGAATTCCTTGACGACTTCCGGGGTAACCTCCCTGTTCAGCACGATGCTAACGCCGGCCTTTTTGCACTGGCGTTCCAGCCAGTCGCCAAAACAAGCCTGGAAGTCTGCTTTCCCTGGTGGAAGGGATGCGATCCTCAGATTGCCGCCTAACTTCGCTTCTTTCTCCATTACCGTAACTTTGTGACCCCGTAGAGCCGCCACTCGGGCCGCCTCCAGCCCTGCCGGTCCTCCTCCTGCAACCAGGACCTTCTTTGGACCAGAGGAAATGGGGTTTATGAGGTAGTCTCTCTCCCTGCCGAGAGAAGGATTGATGCCGCAGGAAACCTGCCAGCCCCTATGGGGCCCGCTTTCAAAACAATAGCAGCACCGGATACAACGGCGAACGTCGTCAAGCCTGCCCTGAGCTATCTTCCTAGGCAACTCGGGGTCACAAAGCAACGGCCTGGCTATCTGGATGGCGTCGCATTCACCTTTTTCGATCGCCTCTTCCCACTTGAGGGGATCGCTCTCGCCCCGACACCTGGCAAACACCGGCACAGAAAGTGCGTCCTTAAACAACTTGGAAAGATCAAACTTGCCCTTCTCCTGCCGGTAGCTGAGCCCTCCCTGAGGATGTGCCGAAGCAGTTTCATAGGAACTGACAGTCAGGTCAATCCAATCAATGCCTGCTTGCTCCAGAGCTCTTGCAAAAGGCAGGGACTCCTCCAGCTTGATACCGTCTGGCGAAAGCTCGTCCGCAACCAGTGAAAAGCCGATGGCGAACGACGGCCCGCATTTCTGACGAATCCCCCGAACTATTTCCAGGGGCAGCGCGCAACGGTTTTCAAAACTGCCGCCATACCTGTCAACTCTCTTGTTTGTATGGGGAGAAAGGAACTGCTGGAGGAGATAGGAGGTCGCCCCGTGCACGACTACCCCATCGAAATCGATACCTTTGGCCCTTACCGCCGCCGCGATGAAGAGATCACGGGCTTCCTCGGCTTCGGCCAGGCTCATTGCTCGCGGTTGGACATAATGAGTTCTTGCCTGGCCGTAACAGGCAACCCCCGAAGGCGAGACAGGATCGCTTCCAAACATTCCGTAGTGACGGAGTTGGATAACTACCGGTACTCCACGCATGTGCACAGCTTCAACTAATCTGTGGAGCCCAGGTTCGAAGCTCTTGTTATCAATCCTGAGTTCTGCTTTCCCCAAGTGACGGCCATCTACCGCGGTAGCCTCAACCACGATCAATCCAGGTCCGTTCTTCGCTGAATTGTCGTACATATCTATGACTTGTTGTGAGACCTCTCCGGTCTGAAGGCACAGGTTGCTATGCATCGGTCCCCGGACCATGCGGTTATTCAACTCCAACGAACCCGCCTGAATAGGTCGGAGCAGCCACTTAAGTGTACTATTCTGCACGTCTTCCCCTCGGTTCGATCGCGTTAGAACCCGTCCATCGCCAGGAGGTATCGAAGTCACTTCAAGGATATCTCGAACCCCCCGACAAAGAACGGATCATTTAGCCAAGTCTATCATTCGGCTGGTCAGTTTCCATGACGGAAGTCATGTTGGAATGCGGAGCACGGGACTCGGTACGTGACAGAGTAGAGACCCTTGGCGAGCAAGGGACATTCCGTACTTATGACTGGCGTGAATCTCCAACCATCATGGATAACTTCGCCTGGTCTAGGATTACCATCTTACCGCGCAGGGGCAGAACAACGCCCTTCGCTTTAAGTCGATTTGTAATTCGGACTGCCGTCTCCGGAGCAATGCCCGCCATTTGAGCCAATTCCTCGCGTGTGACGGGAATAGTGGGGCCGAATCTCGACGAGAGTTCGAATAACGCAAAAAGAAGACGGTGGTCAGCTCTTTCCAAAGCCGTCCTCACCTGGCCGGTCTGGGCAATCTCCCTCAGGTTGCCAACCAGGACCAGCATCTTCCTCAAGATGTTAAAGCCTGATTCCGGATACTGGGATAGGAAAGACAGGAACTCATCACACCTTATTGCCAGCAACCACATATCAGTTGCAGCCTGGACGGAACTTCCCCGGCGCCGGCCTGACACCAGTGTTAGACTTCCCAGCAGCTCCCCGGGACCGCGAAACGCGACGATAAAGTCCTTTCCTGATGGGGAATGCTTTAGAACTTTAGCCGTTCCCTCGGCGACCACATAAAGCTTTTCACGTTCATCGCCTTGGCGGAAGACGAACTGGCCGGACCTCACGCGCAACTCTACCGCAAGTTGGGAAAGCTCGACGCATTGTTCCCGGTTCAAACACGAGAAAACATCGGATTTCCTCAGAGTCCCAATCTTTCTACCTGACTCTGGGACTCCGGACCGCCCGTTGGCATCGATCCTGGGGGATGGCCGTGCTTCCGCTAGTGGAGGGGCGTCCACGGCCCAAGTCGCCGGAGTGCCCCGGCTTATGTGGCTGAAGTCGCCGGAGACCTCTGCGTGACGTATTCGGCCAACGGGCGCCAGGCCGGTCTTGTGCCAGTCCGCAGTCGATAGCTTGTTCAGATAACCAAGCGCTTCAGGACTATGGCCGATGGAACGAGCCAGGTTCGAAGGAAATCTTCCAGCCAGAGTTATGAATTCGTTGGCAAGCCCGTTTTCATCAGGATGCTTGGTCTGGACAGCCAGCTCGCGAACGATCTTTCGAATGACAGTCTCGCTGGGAGAGGCAACAACACCATTTTCCATCTTGCTCAGGTAGGTAAAATCAATGCCGACGTTTCTGGCCAGCAGTCTCTGGGTGAACCCGGCCTGTTTTCGCATCTCTCGTAAGCGTTCTCCGTACGACAAGCGTCTCATCCTTCCTGATTACTGATGAGATACTATACCTTGTTGACTGAAAAATCAACATCGCCGATCTTCAAAGGCGGGCCTCACCATCGGAGCAGCGCGACAACGCGAATATCGTCCTTGACAAGGTTGTCCGTTCGTGCTAACAATGCTGATGTTGGCAGACAAACAAGTATAGGGGGTAAACATTGGCCGCAGAAGCAAACATCAGAGACCAGGTCTGGGGGACATCGACATTCTACGACAGATGGGTGGAAAGGCAGGGAATTCCAGTGGTTCGCGGTTACTTTGTGGAGGACCTGAACGCCGTTAAGGTGGAGCCCTGGAGCCGGAAGGGCGGCAAGGGGACATTTGTAATCCTGGAGGGGGCTGAGAGCATGGCCGACGCTTACGTTTGCGAAATCCCTCCAGGTGGCAGCCTGAAACCGCAACGGCATCTCTTTGAGGAAATGATCTATATCCTCAGCGGCAGAGGCGCCACCACTCTGTGGTGGGACGGCAAGGAAAAACAGACTTTTGAATGGCAGAGCGGCAGTCTCTTTGCACCACCTCTGAACGTGTGGCACCAGCACTTTAACGGACAGGGTGACAAGCCGGTGCGTTATCTTGCTGTGACCAGCGCCCCTCTCATGCTAAACCTCATCCATGACGACGGATTTCTGTTCAACAACGGCTACTCCTTTACCAGCCGCTACAGTGGGGAAGCGGACTATTTCAGCGAGTCCAGCGGCAAGATGCATAGCGGAGTGATCTGGGAAACCAATTTTGTACCGGATGTCCGGTCATTGAAACTGCACGAGTTCAAGGAACGAGGCGCCGGCGGAAGCAATATGATGCTGGAGCTATCCAACAATACCATGGCTTCCCACATATCCGAATTCCCCGTGGGTACCTACAAAAAGGCCCACCGGCACGGCCCTGCCGCGCACGTGGTGCTCCTTAACGGCGAGGGCTACTCTCTGCTGTGGCTGGAAGGGCAACCGATGACCACGGTGCCTTGGCGTTCCGGCAGCATGTTCGTGCCTCCCGGACGCTGGTTCCACCAGCATTTCAATGTGGGCGCGACCCCGGCGCGATATCTGGCCCTGCGCTGGAACAGCCGGAAGAACTCTATGGGTGGCGCCAACAGATCAACTGAGGACGTGAAGTCCGGCGGCGACCAGATCGAATATGACGACCAGGATCCGGCGATAGACCGGCTTTACGGGGAAGAGTGCAGGAAGCGGGGCGTGACTCCGAAGATGGCGGCGTTTTTTAAGAAGAAGTGATGGTTTGCTTACGGCCGCAATTTCCACTGACTCAGACAGCAGGTGAAAACGGTGAATAGGGCGCAAGAGAATTACACCGTTGAACCAGGACAAAGCTTTGAAATAGATCTGTTCCGCCCGCAAGATGCGCCGGGGGTGGCCAACCTCTTTAGAACGGTCTACGGCGAGGGCTATCCCATCAGAAAGTTCATCGAGCCGGAACTGCTTGTTGAGGAGAACGCCATCGGCCGGACTATTTCCAGCGTGGCTCGCACGCCCAGGGGCGACATCATCGGCCATAGTGCTTTGTATAACAGCGCGCCGTATACCGGGATATATGAATCGGGCGCCGGCCTGGTGCTCCCGAGTTACCGGGCCACGGCCGGCATTTTCACAAGCCTGGTTGCCCATGGCCTGGAAGTGGCGGCCGATAAATTCGAGGTGGACCTTGTCTACGAGGAGTCGGTCTGCAATCACATCTTCAGCCAGAAGGCGGCAGCGAATCTCGGCCTTGTTACCCGGGCTATAGAGATAGGCCTTATGCCCGCTGAGGCTTACGAAGAAGAGAAGAGCGCCACGGGCAGGGTGGCTGCCACCCTGGACTTCAAAACACTCAGGCCGAAACCTCAGACCGTTTATCTACCGGTCCGCTACGAAGATGCTTTGCGTTTTCTGTACGATGGCCTGGACGATAGGCGAGTGCTTTTGCTGGCCGACAAGGACTTGCCCTCAGGAAAGTCAACGATAACAACGGAGTTCTTCGACTTTGCCCGGGTAGCCCGCATGGCCGTCAATGACGCCGGATCTGACTTTGAGAGTGTCTTGAAACAGCATGAGGTGATAGCTCTAGGCAAAGGTATGATTGTTATCCAGGTGTGGCTCAAACTTTCGTGGCCCTGGGTAGGGAAAGTCGTGGAATTTGTCAGGAACCGCGGCTACTCTTTAGGCGGAATACTGCCCCGATGGTTCGATGATGATGGAATGCTGATGCAGAAGATCATGGGCGAGCCGAACTGGGAGGGCATCCACCTGTATACCGACCGGGCCAAAAAGCTTTTGGAACTGGTAAGAGCGGACTGGCAGCAGGCTGGTGACAGCCTTGCCGACCCTTACGGCCTCACCTTCAGCCGTTGACGGCGCCGGGGAGGACTACTTTTAAGGCGGTTACAAAAGCTTCCATGGCCTCGTGGGTCCCGATGCTGACCCGTATCCAGTTGGGGTAGCGGAAGCCGGTCATGGTGCGAATCATCACGCCGTGGGTCATCAGTTTGCGGTAGATAAGAGTGTCGCTCACCGGCAGCTTGATCATCAGGTAGCAGCCTTCGGCTATTTGTGTTTGAAGCCCCAAAGATTCAAGCTCGGGCTTGAGGTAGGCTTTCTCCGCCCGGATAAGATCGCGGGTGCGCTGCACATGGCCTTTGTCTTCGAGGCAAGTCACGGCGGCAGCCTGCGCCAGGGTGTTTACTGAATAGACCACGCACGTCCGCCGGATGACTTCTACCAGTTTCAGGTCGCCGGCCAGGTAGCCAATGCGAAGTCCGGCCAGGCCGTACATTTTCGAAAACGTGCGAAAGACCACCAGATTGGGATATTCTCTCAGTAAGGTCATCCCGTCGGGATAGTCCTCATTCTCGACAAATTCGAAGTAGGCTTCATCCACAACTACAATCTGGCGCCCCGCTATCTTGTTTAGAAAGCGGACCAGTTTGGCTTTGTTCCAGTAGGTGCCGGTCGGATTGTTCGGGTTACAGATGAAGAGAATCTTAGTGCGATCGTCAATTTTAGCCAGCATGCCCTCGTCGTCGAAAGCATAGTCCTGGAGAGGCACCAAACGGGCTTCGAAACCGGAGAACTGGGCAATCCATTCATAGACGGCAAAGGTCTTATCCGCCGTGATGATATTGTCGCCTTCCTGGCAGAATGCCTTGATGACAAAGGCGATGACCTCGTTGGCCCCGTTTCCCACCAGGAACTGGTCCGGATCCAACTGAAAATGGGCAGCCAGTTTCTGCCTCAGGTAGTAAGAATCGCCGCTGGGATAGATAGCCGCCCTGGGCGGATGGAAACCGCTGAGGATTTCTTGTGCCGCCGGAGGAGGTCCCAAAGGATTTTCATTGTTATTGAGACGGTGGATCCGCCGGCAACCGTAGAGCTTCATGAGCTCCGGGTCAGGCTTGCTGGGGATATAAGTCTCGAAACTTTTAACGTAATCAGGAACAAGTTTGTCCAGAGCAACAGCTAACATCGTCTCACTTACCCTCCTGGTATTGAAAAACGACCACATCACCTTCTCCGCCATAGGGCAGAACCAACCGGGGACGGAAGCCCTGGCCGAGCAGCGCGGGGGTCAAGCTGGCCTGCCAGGCATGAGCCAGGTCAATTTCGAAGAAGATGTTGGGGATGTTTTCCGCTTTAAGGACTTTAATATGTTGGGCCAGGTTGCCGGGAGCATCGGTCCCATCCCAGATGGGCCTCAGGAATACCTGTCGATGGGACCTATCGAACTCGGGGGCAAAGACGGAATACGGTTTTCGCCGCTCTCCCTCATAGTTGGTCAACTGTATTTCGCGGGTGAATGCGATCCGCTGGTATTCTGCTTTGAGGAAACTCTCCAGGTCCGGGTGTGCCCAGACCTGGCAGCCAGGGTCTTCCCGGAGCTGGCGATAGTAAACAGGCCATGGTTTGACCGTTCCGTCCGGCCCGGTAAAGCTGGTGGCGCCGAGCGGTTCAAAATATCCGCGGGGCGTTTCGGGGGTGGAATAGCGGCTGATGACGTCCACAGCTTCGGTCTTGGCGAAATGCCCTATGCAGGCATCCAGGAGCAGTTCGGCCAGGCCCGAGCCGGGGATTTGATTGAAAAGATACGGTCCAAAGACTTCCGCGGTCTTGCTTCCTGCCCAGCGCCAGATGATCCCGCCGCCAATCTGGCCCAATTCATTTGCTACCACCCTGGCGCCATACTCTCCACCGGCGACCATGTCCACCACTTTGCCGGGGAAGCGGAAGTCCGCCGGGTAGAGGTGTGACGGGTAGTGGGCCGGCAGCATGCGGACCAGGACTTTGAGACCGTCCGGTTCAGGAGTCCTGACGGACGGCTTGTCCAGTGGCTTCGGTTGGGGAATTGGCAAGTTCCCCGAGTCGGGATAGGACTTTTCCTTGACCAGAGTCAGCCCCAGCCCTTGCGAAGGCTCATTGGCAATATAGAAGCGTTCCACGGACCTGGATGCAATGAGAAGTCCCATTTCGTCCAGACTGGAGGCATCATCCAGCGACACGGTTGAGGTCAGATTAAGGTTCCTGGGATTGAAGTCACTGGCGCGAAAAAGAAACTCTATCTGTGCGAAATACCCCCCGTTAGAGGCCTCGATGGTGATCGCTTCACCGGTGGCAGCGACCCGGCAAAGATAGGCGAATACCTCTTCGGAGGCCAGGGTCAATTTGAGGGACTCGGTCTTATCCAGACCGAAAGCTATCGCCGCCTGCTCGGCAAAGGAGGTCACGACCCGCAGGAAGTCAATCGAGAGATTGGTATTCAGAGATACGTGCGGATTAGATTCTTTCATGTCGATACTAATTCCCTTCCCGGAGCGGGTGTTTTGTTGAATTGGGCAAGGCTATGATAGAACGGGTTTTCCAGACTTGTCAATAAATATGTCAGCAGGTTTGCTCGCCGGACGCGGCTTTCCAGCCCAGCGACAGGATCGGGCCGCCAGATCGGCCGTCAGGGGATCACTGTGATCAGTACCAGTCTCCATTCGGCGCCGTTCAACTCGAAGGTGTCCCATCGTGCAGCTTTAGTAACTGTCTTCTGAAGTCCGGTATCCAGAAACTGATATTGGCCGGTCCCCGCCTTGGCGGACGAAATCTCTTTGCCCAGGGCGAGCAGTTCGGGGTAGGGCTGATACAAAGGGTCCGAAAAGAGATTCCGTCCGATTTCGGCCGAGTCAACGTCGTAGATTATGCGCCCGTCCGGTTGCATCGCCCAGATGGCGCAGTCGGTATTCTTCACGGCCGCGGTTACGATGTCATCGAGGAGTATTTCAGGCTTAAGCAACACGCTTACCGCGCCCATTAGCCGGTTATTTGAGGAAATTACCGGGTATTCCAGGTCGGAGGCTTCAAATCCCTCCACGGCCCGGAAATTCCAGCTCAAGACGGGTTTTTGCGTCCGAAGGAGACGGGTCACCTGTTCCTGGTCGCTGATATCGTAGCCTTCGAATTCACGGTAGGCGGCCGGTTCAACGACCATGATCTTGCCGTTCAGTCCCACGGTGCAGACGTCCACCACGTAGGGGCGGTTTTGCAGTAGCCCGGACAGGACCGGCCGGGCCGCATCTCCCGACATATCCAGCCCTGATAGCTTCCGGGCGGCCAAAGCCATGTCTTTTTCCAGTATGCTCATCTCGCCAATCAGGTTCTGCCTGGCCATGGATAATACCTTCCCAGCATCGTTTTGGCTGGAGTACAAGTCTGGATTTCCCCAGGTCTCCCATCCCCGGTAGGCCGTCACAAATTGCCGCTGGGAAGTGAGCACTCTGGCATACGAAGGCGATCTGGCTGCCTGCTCATCGGCCAGCCGGTCGGTTATTTCGCTGATCTTCCGGACGGCTGCCTTATCCAGGACGTCTATTTGAGTGCCGTATTGTTCGAATCTGCTTAGATATTCGGCATTTGATCCTTCCAAACCGGCAAAGAAATCTACTGCTGCGATCTCTTTACATGCTGATTCCAATATAGCCTGGAGATCGGCCGGCAACTTGTTATAGGCATCCCGATTAACGATAGTTTCAAACATGGCTGAAGGCTGATGCCACGAGGGCAAACTGACGTAGGGGGCAACTTCCTGGAAACCCATCGGCCAGTCGATGGCCGGCGTGCTGAACTCGAAACCGTCAATTTCACCTTTTTGCATGGCGGCCTTGATATCTCCGGGGGCCGTCAAAATCGTAGTTGCTCCGAGCTCCTTCATGACATCAGACGCCAGACCCGAGACTCTCAGCTTCAGGCCTTTGAAATCCTCCAGAGTCCGTACCGGCTTGTTGGTGAAGAAACCGAATTCAGGACCGACGAGGCCGCCTGGAAACGGGACGATGTTGTATTGAGCGTATAATTCCTTCCACATTGCTATGCCCTGGGAGGGACCGTACAGCCACACTAGCCATTCCTGGGCCACCATCTGGTTGGGTATGGAGGAAAACAGTTCGAAGGTCCGGTCCTTTCCTGTCCAGTAACCGGACCAGCTATGGCCTATCTCTACTTTCCCGGTGCTCACCGCCTCCATTACCTCCAGTGGGCCGGTCACCTCACCGGCAGGATAGGGTTGGATAACCAGGCGCCCTCCGCTCAATGTCTTCACACGATCGCAGATGGGCCGGGCGGCCTGAGTAAAGAACAAGTTATCGGAAGTCCAACTGGTGGCCATCCTCCACGTGTATTGCTGCGGGGTGGATTGGCAGGCAATACCGCTACCGAGCAACTCAACTACTAAGCAGCTTAAGAGCAGAAGACGTAGATACTTGTCCACAGATATACTCCTTTGAGCTTACCGGCTGCCATTGATTCCGGGTTTGTTCAACTAAGGAACTGCCAACCCTTGTTCCTTGAAGTATCTCAGTGCTCCCGGGTGGATCGCAATAGACATTCCGTCGAGGGCGGTTTTCAGGCTAATGTCTCTTCCTCTTTCGTGGGCAGCCACGAGCTTGTCGGTATGCTCGAATATCGCCCTGGTGACTGCAAAGACCAGGTCCTCGGGCAAATCAGCCCTCGCGGCGAGCATGGCCCTCACCGCGATAGTGCTTACGCTTCTATCGACTCCGGGGTAGGTCCCCGCTGGAATCGAGGCGGCAACGTAGAACGGATTATCAGCTTTCAAGCGCTGGTAGACTTCGCCCGGGACTTCAACGATAGTAATATCTCGCGCCGAGCCGACATCCAATACCGCTGAAGTTGGTGTTCCAGCGACCACGCACCCGGCGTGGATTGTCCTGTTCTTTAGCCCGTCGGCGCACTCCTGAAAGTCCAGGTACTGAATGTCCACGTTCCCTTCGTTCAAACCGGACGCCGCGAAGATGTTAAGAATATGTACCGCGGTTCCGCTTCCGGGGGCTCCCACACCCACCTTCTTGCCGCGTAGATCGTTCAGGCTCTTGATCCCATATTCTTTGAGGGTGACGATTTGGACGATTTCGGGATAGAGAGTCGCTATGCCCCGTATGTCTTTCACAGTCTGTTGCTGGAACATCTGCTCGCCTTGCCGGGCGTAGTAGGCGATATCATTCTGCAGCAGGGCCAGATCGGCTTCCTTGCTTCCGACCCACTTTGCATTGGCCACGGACCCCTCGGAAGTGACCGCCGTCGCCTGAACGTCTGCCACATTATCGGCGATTATCTTTGCCATGGCCGTGCCTAACGGGTAGTACGTCCCGGCTGTGCCTCCGGTAGCCAGGGTGAGATTAGACCTCTCAGCCTGGGATATGGGAGGGATACAGGCGGAAGACAGCAGGCTTACCAAACCAATGATGGCGAACGCGGAGGCAAGCGCTACTAACCAGCGTCTTGGACAAGACCTCCTCACCTCCGTCAACCACAAACCCGGGGCCAATGGAAATTGCTGATTCATAGCTTCTCTTCACCTGATGACAATAATGGAGTTTGTTCTTATATTGGAAAGACATTCTTCTGCCGAAAGTATACATAATCTGGTGCTACCTGCCCACGCTGATCGGAGGCCGCCGGTACAGGTTTCCCGGAAAGCCTGGGGCGACCTGGTAGCTAGCCACACGGCGCCATTCAGGGTCCGCGCGAGTCACCTCAACCGCCCAGAAATCAATATCCCCAAACTTCCTGTCGCCGGCTTCGTTGAGAACCGTCCAGCCAGTGGCCCCAAAGTAATGCCCGGCTTCTTGCATCAGTGCTCTTTTCAAGGCATCCGGCCGGTTCGTCCCCGCCGCCAGGCTTGCCTTAGCCGCTATCCAGAGAGCGTCATAGGCATTGAAAGCGCTGTACTCGGGAGTCCTTCCTATCATCTTCTGGATACGCTCCCCCACCAGCGCATACTCATCGGTTCTTCCCACTGCTTGTGTGGGATTCGTGAATCCTGTTCTTATGGCAAATCGAGTAGCAGGCGCGCTATTGATGAGTACTTTGTTCATGGCAGTTCCATCACTGCCATACCACTTAACGGTGGGCAGCATAGTCTTCTGTTGTTCCAACTGGACGAACAATGGTACCACTTCTTCAAAAGCCATCAGATGCACCGCCACGGCGCCGGCTCCGTACTGGACAGTTGCTTGACTCACAATAGCACTCAAAGATTGTATCTCTGCAGAAAACTCCTCAGTGGTAGGGCTATATCTTACCCCTTTTAATGCTATGCCGCCAAGCCGCTCAAAACTGACTTTTGTAACTTTGGAGAGGTCATCTCCCCACACGTCGCCCCGCCACAGTGGAACGACAGCTCTGATTCCATCTTCCCACATCAGGCGGCTCACCGCTTCGGCCTGATGGCTGTCGTCTGGACAAAGGCGGAATACGTTGTCTCCGGGGATGGCCAGAGATGGCGCGGTACTGCCATGGCTGACTATGAGGATACCATTTTCCCCGGCATAGGCTCTAACCGCCTCAACCTCAGCACTCGGGTCAGGCCCGATAACTATCCTGACATCCCTTTCAGCCAGGCTCTTCAGCTTTTCCAGGGCGACGGCGGGGTCGGCCCGTGTGTCCTCCAGAATAAGCCTGACTCTCACCCCTGAATCTATGCTCTCCAGATACAGGTTTATGTCTCTCGCGGCGATTTCCAACCCGGCCCGAGAAGCTTCTCCTGAAGAAGACAGATTTCCGGTGAGCGGCAAGAGAGCTCCAAAGACTAGCTCGGCAGCCGGGGAAGGGGCACAGGCTGGTACGGCCGTAATCGCTGCCAGCAGCACCGCCATGATGGCAGGGACAAGCCTGGCGGTATTGAGGTAGAGTGCCTGAAACGCCTTAAGCATTTGGTCCTGAATCTAAGGCCAATTAAATGACGCGTCACGCAGGCCGGCCAGCATCTGGGCGATGAACAATGCGTCGGTAATCGTTATCTTATCGCCGCCGGCGCCGTCATAATTGACACTGGCCGCGTTGACGGTGTTGATCGCGGAAACATCTTTGAGCCCGGCCAGGTATTGGGCGATGTACAGCGCGTCGGTGATGTTGACCGCGGTTTGTCCGCCGCTGGCGTTGGCGTCTCCTCTCCTGAAGACCTGGCTGACCGGCGCTCTTTGGCTCACGTAATCACCCTGGACCCCGGCAATGGCGGTAAAGTTCACAGTTACAGTACTGTTCTGATCTTTGGTGCCAAGGAGGCGCAACCTCACATCGGCCAGCGTCAAAGGGGGATGCTGGCTGGTTGATGTCGTCTGGTTCGCACTGATCGTGGTGATCCCGCCGGGGTTGTTGATCGTTACTGCCGGCGTCCCGAAGGGCGCCACTCCTGCCACGCTAACCACGGCAATGCCTGTGGGAGGGTAGGTCAGAGTTGCCTCATAAGCCCCGATACCGTCGGCGACGGTCAGGGGGTCGCCGGTGGCCGAATCCTTGATAGAGGAAATCTTGACTTTCACGGAGCTGTAGCCGTCGGCGCTCATCTCCGCCTGGGAAGCCGGGCCGGCCATGGCGATATCCGCTGCCGGACTGGGGTTGCTGGTAATTTCCAGGTAAAGCATTACGGAGTTTTCGTCAGCGTTCCGGTAGTCCACGATCATGGTCGAGCCCCGCCGGACATCCGCCTTTCCGGCGAAGTTCGCGGTATAGTTGCCCTGCGAATCGGCGGTCACGGTAAGGGAGGACCGCATAAGGAGCGTTACTCTGACGCTGGAATTAGGGGGCGCCTTGCCGTAGATCACGTCTGTCGTCAGGTTCGCCTGGGCCGTGAGATCAACCACGGTCAGGGAGAACGCCTGCCCGGTCTGGGGGGTCATCTGAACGACATAGCCGGGCAGCAGCGGAATGCTGTTTCCCCCCTGGTCATCGAAAAGGTGGCCGAAGGAGCCGTCCGTGTCTGTCGTCAGACTGGCAGTCGCCTTAACCGTCTGTGATGCGTCCTTAAGGGTCAGCGTCACAGGAGTGTTCGGACCCGCGGCGCCCTGAACGGCCCAGGTGTTGAGCCATAGCTGAAGTCCGGGAACCACGGTTTGGAGAACGACGGTGTTGCCATCGGGGGTGGAGAAGTAAACGTCGATCAGGGTCAGCCGGTCGATGTCGACCAGGCCGGCAAAATCGGCGGTGTAGTTACCCTGGGCATCGGCTGTTACGTCCACGGAGGCAAACGCCCACCGCAGATAGTCATCTACTTCGAACCGGTATTGTGCGTTTGGCGGCCCCAGGCCCTGGACTGTATCTGTCGCGATGTTCGCCTGCACGGTGAATTGGGGAATGGCAACGGTCAGGGTTTCTCCAGTCTGTGGGACTACCTGCACGGTATTGCCGAATCCTACGTTCACGCGATTGGCCGACAGGTCCTGGAAGCTGCCCCCGAAGTACCCGTCGGCGCCCGATGTCATGGCAATCGAGGCCCGGACTGTCTGCGAAGCATCCTTCAAAGTGATCGTAACCGGAACGTTGGGCGTCGTAGCGCCCTCAATGTGAGTGTCGTTGATTTGTACGATCAGGTACGGGACCATATACCACCATCGCATACGGTTTCCGTTCGGGTCCCAGTATTCAACATAAAATGATTGGCCACGTTCTATGTCCGCCCTTCCAGCGAAATTGGCGGTGTAGTTTCCCTGGGGGTCGGTATCCGCTGTCAACTGATAGCCCCTCATATACAGCGTGAGACTCGAGTTCGCCGGTCCCTTGCCCTGCACCACGTCTGTGGTTGCATTCGGCTGGGTGGTGACGTCGGGGACGGGCACGGTAAAGCTTTCCCCGACCTGGGGCACCACCAGTATGGCATAGCCTGGTAAAAGGGGAATCTGGTTGTGGTTCTGGTCGTAGAACTGGGCATTGAACCGGCCGTCGTCGTCGGAAGTTACGTTACGGGTCCACTTTACCGCCTGGGAGGCATCTTTCACGGTAATGGCCGTTGTCGTTCTCGGGGTAACGGCGCCGTTCGCATAGCTGTCGCTAACCGAGACGTAAACGCCGGGAATCTTCGTGGACTGGTAAACGCCGTTTCCTTCGGCATCGTAATATGCCACATCGATCCAGTCCAGGCGCCTGATGTCAGCCCGGGAAGCGAAGCTGGCGCTGTAACTTCCCTGGGCATCGGTGGCGGCCAGCAGCGAGTATTCCCGGTCTTGTCCGGATACCGTTACCTTTACTCTCGAATTGGGGGGACCATATCCCTGCACCACATCGGTGGAGATATTGGTCTGCGAGGTAATCTCTACCGCGGTCATCGTGAAGCTCTCTCCCCCTTGCGGCGCTATCTGCAAAGTGTACCCCGGCAGCACCGGTACGGGATTGCCACCCGCGTCTCTGAGAGACCGGGAAAAGTAACCGTCCGGGTTCGAGTTGGCGGTGGCGCTTGCCCTGACAGCTTGAGAAGCGTCTTTCAAGGTGAGGGCCACGGCCGTTTGCCCGTTGACATGCCCGCTCACGTAGTTGGAGTTCAGTGTTACGCTCGCGTATGGCACTGTGGAGGAAGTATATGCCTGGTGTCCGTCGGCATTGTAGTAACGGAGTTCTAACCGGGTCCGTCGTTTAACGTCTTCCCTGCCCGCAAAACTACCGGTGTAATTTCCCTGGGCATCCGTGGTGGGCGCAACGTGATTGTTGAGCCCTTGATCGTCCAGCGTGTAGATGATGAGGCCGGAGGTGGCGGGACCTTTGCCCTGCACGGTATCAGCGGCGATGTTTGCCTGAGCCGAAAGCTCCGGCGCGACAAAGGTGAAGCTTTCTCCCGTCTGCCCTGCTTTCGGCACTAGCTGCAAGGTATAGCCTGGTAGAATGGGCACCGACTGGTAAGGGTTTGTTACAATCGCCAAGTAGAACTGGCCGTCGTCGTCACAGCCGAAGTCGTCTGTTCCCTTCACCGCCAGCGAGGCGTCTCTGAGGGTCGCGGTGTAGGAAGTCCTGGGGGTGGCGTAACCCCAAACGTCGGACGAGTTCAGTTTGACAACGAGCAGCGGAACATTGAAATACGCCAGGGTGCGGCTGCCGTCGGGGGCGTAGTGGCGCAGTTCGATACCGTAACGGCGTTTGATTACTACCTTCCCGGCGGAGCGGGCGGTGAAGTTGCCCTGGGCGTCAGTTGGCGACGTCAGGACGTACACCGAAGGCTCCTGCAATCGGTCCGATACCCTTGCTTCCACACTGGAGCCGGCCGGCCCCTTCCCCTGGACGGTGCCGGCAGGCATATTGACCTGACCGGTAAGCTCTACCGCTGTCAGACTCAGCGTGTCGCCGGTCTGCGGGACTAGACTGATGGTATAGCCCGGCAACACCGGCACGTCAATGTAACCTCCCCTGACGAAGTTGGCAACGAACTTGCCTTCGTTGTCCGCCCGCCCGGTAGCCGTGCCTTTGAGTACTTGCGCCGTATCCTTAAGGGTAGCGGTGAAGGTCGAATTGGGCGTGATGTAACCGGCGACCAGCGCGGTGTTGACCCGGACGGCCAAATAGGGGACCGTATAGCGCATCCAAACCAGATTGCCGTCCGGCCTTTCGTGGCGCAGCCGGAACTCAGAACCGCGCTTGATATCCTCGGTGCCGGCAAAGCTGGCCGTGTAGTTGCCCTGGGCGTCGGCGGTGGCCGTCACCACGTGGGACGCGGTCCACAGCTCCACCGCGGCGCCCACGGGCGCTTTGCCCTGCACGACATCGGTAGCGATATTGGCCAGAGCCGTAAGTTCGGGCACAGTCACCAGGAGGGTGTCGCCGGACTGCGGGACCATTTGCACGGTGTAGCCGGACAGTACCAGTACCGGGTTATTGTCCCGGTCGGTGAGGTCGGTCGCGAAGTAGCCATCGGAAGCTGACCTGAGGCTGGCCGTCGCCTTGACCGTCTGAGAAGCATCTTTCACCGTCAATGTCATCGCCGTATTCGGCGTTGTCTGGCCGGAGACTATGCTGCCGTTGGTCATTACAAACAAACCGGGGACGCCGATGGTAAGTGCTTCTCCATGGCCGTTGGGATTGACGTAATAGACATACACAATATCCAGCCGCTTCAAGTCCATGTCGCCGGCGAAACTGGCGGTGAAGTTTCCCTGGGCATCGGCGGTCGCCGTCAGGACGGATTCCGTTTCCGTAAACACGTTGTCGACCAGTATTTCCACCAGGGCGCCGGCCGGGGCTTTTCCCTGGACCATGTCTGTAGCAACATTCACTTGAGCGGTCATTTCCAATGCCGTCAGGGTTAGGGTCTCTCCGGTCTGCGGCGTCAACTGGACGGTGTACCCGGGCAGTATGATTACCTCATTGCCGTTCAGGTCGGTGAATATGGTCTCGATGACGCCGCCCGGGCCGGAGGTGGCGGTGGCCGTGGCTTTGACGACCTGAGTGGCGTCTTTGAGGGTCAGGGTCGCCGCGGTGTTCGGGGTAGTATAGGCAAAAACATATCCCGAGTTTATCTCGATCTCCAGATACGGTGCGCCGAGCCCCAGGAAGACCCCATTCTGCTGGGGATCGGTATAGCGTACCTCGATCCAATCCGCTCGCTTGAGGTCTATCGCGGGGGCGAAATTGGCAGTGTAGTTTCCCTGGGCGTCGGTGACGGTAGTCATCGAGTAACCCGTATCGGGCATCGTCAGGGTCAGCGTCGAATTGGCCGGGCCTTTGCCCTGGACCACATCCGTGGTCACGTTTACCTGGGCTGTAATGTCGACCACGGTCACGCTGGCAGCCTCTCCTGTCTCCGGTACCATCTCCACGACATAACCGGGCAAGGCCTGGACAGAATTATCGTCGGGATCGGTGAAGTATACCGAGAAGAAGCCATCAGCTTGGGCGGCGGCGGCGGCAGTCCCCTTAACGACTCCGGCGGCATCTTTCAGGATAAGTTTCAGGGGAATGTTGGGAGTTGTGGACCCGGAGACCTGAAAGTCGCTTGAAGTAATATCCGAGTTCACCCGGACCCTGAGATAGGGAACGATGAAAGAAAGGTATATCCGGTGTCCGTCAGCATTGTCAAAGCGGACCTGGATCGAGTCCCGCCGCTTGATATCGGTCTTGCCGGCGAAACTGGCGGCATAGTTTCCCTGGGCATCCGCGGTCACGTAGGTGGACTCGAATGTAGCCTGTACCTTGAGTATCGAACCGGCCGGGCCTTTGCCCTGGACCGTGTCGGTGAGTATGTTTGCCTGACCCGTAAGTTCGGGGGCGGCAACGGTGAGGGTTTCTCCTGCCTGTGGCGTCACCTGGACGATGCTGCCAGCCTGGACGAGGGCCTGATTTCCGCTGCTGTCTGTTAACCTCGTGGAAAAGTAGCCGTTGGTATCGGAGGTGAGATTGGCGGAGGCGCGTACTGACGAGGTGCCGTTCCTGGGGGCCGGAGATCCTTTCGGTAGTGCCGCGGACGCGGCAAAAAGGCCGAGAGCTGGGTCGTTGAGTGTCAGCGCCAGGGCGGTATTCGGCGTGGTGTATCCCGATACGAAGTCAGAGTTAACATTCACGCTGAGGTAAGGAGCAGTAAAAGTATAATACAGCCGGTTGCCGTCCGGGTAGTAATAATAGACGCTGATCCGGTCCGCTCTCCTGACGTCGCCCTTGCCGGCTAGATTGGCGATGTAATTGCCCTGGGCATCGGTGGTAACGCCGGTGTCATACCGGCTGGCGCTGATGTTCAGACGCGAATTGGGAGGGCCTTTGCCCTGGACCACGTCCGTGGTCACGTTTACCTGGGCGGCCAGGTCGGCGACAATAACGGTCAGGGCTTCTCCTGTTTGCGGCGCTACCTGGACCGTGTAGCCGGGCAGTATGAGCGCCGGTTTGCCGTTGGCGTCCCGGAAGTTAATGTAGAAATACCCGTCCATGTCCGCTGTCAGGTTGGATGTAGCCTTTAACACCTGGGAAGCGTCCCTGAGAGTCGCGGTTAGCGGAACATTGGGCGCAACATATCCCGAAGCCCGCATGGTATTGAAACCAACGGACAGTATGGGGGAAGCAACGGCAAGATAGACCATGTTTCCGTCGGCGGCATAATAGAAGACCCAGACCAGGTCGCCTCTTCTCATGTCTGACTTTCCCGAGAAGTTGGCGGAGTAGTTGCCGAGGGCATCCGTGGCTGCAACGATGCTGGATTGGGTATATGTTGTGAAACTGTAGAGCCACGCCTCTACGGTGGAGTTGGCCGGGGCCTGACCCTGGACCGTGTCGGCAACCCAGTTCGCCTGCGCTGTAAGCGCTACTGCCGTCACTGAGAGAACTTCGCCCACCGCCGGCGCCACTTGTACCATGTATCCGGGCAATATCAATATCGGGTTATAGGCCTGATCGTAAAATGCGGCCCCGAAATACCCTTCGGAGTCAGATGTGAGAGCCGCGGTGGCCTTGACCGCCTGGGCGGCGTCTTTCAGGGTCACGGTGACCGAGGTGTTGGGGCTGGTAGCGCCGTAGGCATAGCTGGAAGCAGTCATCAGAACGAGGTAGGGAACGACGTTGGAAGTATAGATGAGGTTACCGTTGGCATCCCAGTAGAATAGTTCTATCAGGTCGCCGCGTCTGATGTTACTCACGGCCGAAAAATTGGCAGTATAGTTTCCCTGGGCGTCGGTGGCCGCGATCAGCGAGTAATAGTTTCCCCGGCCGTAGGTAACCCCGACCAGGGCATAGCTGGTAACCACTACCGTCAGGCTGGAGCTGGCAGGACCCTTGCCCTGGATGATATCAGTGGCGGCGTTTGCCTGGGCGGTCAGTTCTACGGCGGTGGTTGTCAGGGTTTCGCCGCTCTGCGGCGTCATCTGCACCACATAGCCGGGCTGTATGATAACCTCGTTGAAGCTCGGGTCAACGAAGTCGGCCCAGTAATAGCCATCGGATAATGACTTGGCGGTGGCGGTCGCCTTGAGCGCCTGGGAGGCATCTTTCAAAGTCAATGTAAGAGAAGCGCCGGCCGTGGTGTACCCGTGAACGTAGCTGGTGTAAGCATGTATGTCGAGGACAGGGACGGAATAATCGGTAACTACGCGGTTCCCCTGGCTGTTTTCGTAATAGGCTTCGCCGTAATCTCCCCGGCGAACGTTGCCCGGACTGAAATTGGCGGAGTAATTTCCCTGGGCGTCGCTCCCCGGCCAGAGCCACGAAGGGACTTCATCAAAATCGAAGTAATGCTTGACTTTGATAGCGCTGCCGGCGGGCGCCTGTCCGGACACAGTTTCGGTCTGGATGTTGGCGGCCGCGGTGATGGGGGCCACGGTTAACGAAATGACTATGACACCCATCGAGGTTATCTCCAGGGTGTCTCCGGCGGCTATTGTCACCGCATTGCCGTTGATATCGCTGAAATCGGAGTCGAAGTATCCCTTCTGGTCGGAATATGTTGTCACGGTAGCTTTCACGGCGCCGCCTGCCCGGAGGGTGGCCACAACCGGCGCGTATATCCCCGGGGTATAGGTGTAGCCCCAAAAATTCCCAGTGTTGAGTTGTGCTGTTACGAAAGACGGGCGGAAAGTGGTGTAGACGGTGTTGCCGTCGGAGTACAAATATGTCACTGTGCCCCAGTCGTCGCTGGTTATTGCGCCAACAGAACCGAAGTTCGCGGTGTATCCTCCGAAATCGCTGACATTGGTGTTCGCAGTGTAGTCCAGGAATTTGTCGCCTGCCTGGCGGTGGTGCAGGACGGCAAAGAGAGTTTCCGTGGAGGGGCCGGTGCCGCTGAGGGTCTTCGTGGTCCGGTTGAAACTGGCCGTCATGGATTTCACGTAAACCGAGACGGCGCTTCCCCCATTAGGGGTTACCCGGACGGTATCGTCGCCGAGAATCGGCTCCTCATAGCCCTCGGAGTTGAATAGCCAGGCGGAGAATATCCCGGCGGAAGTGGCGGTAGCCACAGTGGTAGCTTTGACTACGCCGCTGGCACCCATCAGGGAGATGGTCAGAATGGCGTTGGGGGCGGTGTTTCCAGAAACAAAGTTATTGTTCAGTTCGGCGTCGATACGGGTCATGGACACGGCCGCCTGAGGCTTGGCCTGTCCCGAGGCGGCGGCCGGTCGGGCCGGAGCTTTCATTGACTGACTTAGGCGCTGCAAATTGGAAGAGTACTGCGACTGCCTGGCGGCGATGTTCTCGTTCGTTGCAGGGGCAGATCCGGCCACCCGCGGCAGGCCTGTCAGAAAGGAGGTTGATTTTTTCGGGGCCACTACTTCAAAGTAATTTCCGTTGGGTACCAGTTTGAAATCATTGATCTTGCCCTGGGTCTTTAGCTGGGCCAGCTTCCGGCCCACCTGGCGCTGCCGGTCCCGCACTTCGTCCTGCCAGGCGCGCGAAGCCATGACGGGGTCCAGTTTTTGAGTAAAACTCTTCACGGCAGGGGTCTCGACGTACACCAGTACACGGGTGAGAGACGCTGGGAGGATTACATTGTGGGCCTCATCCGGCCGGCTGGCTGCGGTCCGGTTTGAAGGCGTTCTCACCGGCGGTTTCTTCGCGGGCGTAAAACCGGCCGGGAGGTTGGCGGGGTCTTGAGCGCTTCCGAGGTTCCGGCCAACGCGGTACTTCCTGGCCGGGGGCTGGAGCAAAGGAGCTTCAATGCTTGAGGGAGGTACTGGCTGGAACTGCGCGCCGCCGGCGTCGCGGGTAGGACGGGCATCTTGCCGGTCTCTCAATTGCTGTTGTGGCGTCCGGAATGTGTCTTTGTTTGGCGGCTGGCTCAATGGCGGCTGGGCGGATTTCTTATTGATGGCTGACTGCCGGAGGCTTTTGCCTGCCGGGGAGGTCGCTGGGGCAAGGTTTATGGTAACGGCGGCGTCTTTGCCGTCTATGCGCACCGCCTGGGCATTGTCGATAAACCCCTTCTTGACGAGTTTGATCTTGTAAGTGCCGTTGCCTAAACCGGAAATAGGGTGAGTGTAAGGTGGCCTGACACCGGAGGTGCGTCCGTCGATAACGCCGTCAAGGTAGACCTCAGCCCTGTTTTCGTTACTGCCGACGGTCAGGGTGAAGGATGCGGGCGGGGAACCTGCCATCGCGGGACCGGACGGAGGCAGCAACATAGCCAAAACCAGCAAGACGGCAACAAGCGATTCTAGGGCTGGACGGGGATAATAGGTCCCTTTTTCGTTGACAGACATGGTCATTATCTCCTGCTGGGATTTTGCCGGCCTGGCGAAGGAAACACCATACACGTCAGTGATACTGTCACCTGAGATACGCCAGTTCCAACTGAATATACAGAACAGGGCAGGAACCAAGCACACGAGATCCGATTTCCTGCGCCGGGTTCAGAACTTGCCGCGGTCACGTCAAATCGGATGATTGGTAACGCGGCGGGCTCCGGCTGAATTATGGAAGGCGCCAGAAACCCGACAGAAAGCTCAAAAAAGGGCTTCCTATAGTGGTCGGCTATGGTCTTCTTTGGTGGGCGATTGTGGACTCGAACCACAGACCCCAGTCTTATCAGGACTGTGCTCTAACCAGCTGAGCTAATCGCCCCCGGTTTGCCGGAATGGGTGGCGACTGAAAGTATATCGCTGTCGGATTAGGTATGTCAACCTAGTTGACAAAGGTAGTTGACAAAGGTAAAAAAGCCCGTAAAATTAGTCGTATAGGCGCTATTGGAGGCGTGGCTGCGCGGCAAACCTGTGGGGACGAGATAGCAGCTACGCCAGCGGTCCCAAACCCGCGCCATAGTAGTTGGACCAGGTCTAAGGAGGAAAAATTGCCAGAGAAGAAAGCCCCGCCCGCCAAAGCAGCCCCGGCCAAAGCACCTGCTAAATCTGCGGCCAAGCCCGCCGCGAAGAAGGTTGCTGCGAAGAAGCCGGAAAAGGGAACTACCCTTGAGTGTGAGGTATGCGGTTTCGAAGTGATCGTCGTCGAACCCGGCGATTACGTTGAGGTCAACGAGATACTCTGCTGCAGCGAACCCATGAAAGCCGCCAAGAAGCCGGCCAAGGTGGCGGCGAAAACTGCTCCGAAGACAAAAGCCAAGGCCAAAGCAGCGAAGTAACCTGCCCAATAGACTAATAAAGGAGACCAGCCCCTACCTCCGACAGCATGCCCATAACCCGGTGGACTGGTATCCGTGGGGCGAAGAGGCTTTCCAAAGGGCCAGGGTGGAGGACAAGCCTGTACTGCTGAGCAT